>Ga0180437_10001713_pt1 | contig 37066 bp, 34 predicted proteins | sample SS_ome_4_FD_132410 | JGI IMG/M metagenome (GOLD analysis project Ga0180437, IMG submission 132410) | Hypersaline lake sediment archaeal communities from the Salton Sea, California, USA - SS_3_D_1 metaG | ecosystem: Environmental > Aquatic > Non-marine Saline and Alkaline > Hypersaline >...
AATCGCTCTTTTTGCCTTACTAGCTCATCTACTAAAACTATCGGCTCTCCTGCGGCATGACCAAAAACAATTCGATCTCCAGATTTTATATTCGCTATAGCGTCCTCTTTTGAAATAACTTTTTGCAAATATTTTTCTTTCCAATCTTTCATTTAGAATCCTCATTCTTGATTTATAATTTGTTAAAATTATCTCTTAGTTATTTCCTTTTTAAAAATTCGATTACTTTTTGAGTCCAACGCGCCTGTTCTTGAATAATTACTCCATGACCTGCCTTTTCAAAAAAGTATACCTCTGCAAACGGTATATTTTCAGCTAAAACTTTAGAATTCTCTGCTGGTAATATTTTATCATCACTTCCATGTAAGATTAAAGTTGGGATATTAATTTCTGATAATTTTTCATAAGTATCAAAAGTTTCAACGTATGAAATTTGTCCTTCAAAACCTCTAGCGCTTGGAGGATGTGCCATATAATTTCTTACTACATTTTCAATAATTTGAGGATTATTTTTTTTATAATCTTCAGAAAATAAAGCATCTGCGAGAATACGAGCCATTTTTTCAAAATTCTCTTCCTTTATCAAAGGTAGCATTTTTGGGAAGGGATTTTCCTCAGGAACAGGCGTTACTATTCCATGCGATGGACCACACCAAGAGGATGCTAAAATTAACTTTGACACTCTATTAGGGTGATTAATAGCTATCTCTTGTGCGATACACCCACCCATTGAATATCCTAATAAGTAAGCATCTTCAATCTTTAAGGCATCCATTAAACCAATAGTGTCACTTGCCATCAATTTCGACGAATATTTTCCCTCTGGAATGCTTGTTCTTCCTGCTCCTCTATTATCAAATAATATCGTTTTAAAAAACCTAGAAAATTGCTCAATGTTATATTGTGGCCAACTATCCAGTGAACTACTAAGTCCTCGAATTAGTATAAAAGGATATCCCTTCCCAATTACTTTATAATATATTTCTATATCATTAACTTGAACAGTAGGCAATTAAATGTTCACTCTGAACTATTTTTATTAATTTTTCAATTGAAAAACTTTAATGCATTTTTTTTAAAAAGATTTAAGATTTTTTATTTAATCAAAATTCTAATAACTTCCAGTAGTTAAACAATTAAGTATACTATTAAAAAAAAAAAGTAATTTATTTATTTAAGATTTTAAACATCTTTTTATTACTTTTGTAAATTTTCATAAATTCACTAAAAAGCTTACGATAGATTACAGCATTATCAGGATTGGGTTTAAATTCTTTCCTAATTTTTATCAATGGAATAGCATCTGAAAATGACTTTAGTAAATCCATACCAACTAAGGAAACTATGGCTGAACCTCTCGCTCCTACTAAGTCAGGTTCCATCATTTGCACTATATCTCGTTCTAAAATATTGGCTATAATCTGACACCAGATTTCAGATTTAGCTCCTCCACCAATGAAATTAATTTTTTGCGATCTACCAACCAATTTCTCAACAATGTTTAACGCCCACTTAATGTTATATCCCACCCCTTCAAATGTAGCTCTTAATAGGTCCTCCCTTGTGTGATTAAGACTAAGGTTATAAAAACCTGCCCTAACGTCTGGATCATTTAGAGGGCTTCTTTCACCAAACATCCACGGCGTAAATATTAAATTCTTTGCTCCAACTGGGCTTTTTTGAACTGTTGAATCGAGATAATTATATAGTTGTTCCAGTTTTCCCTCAAATTCATTTACTTTATCTTTAAACATTTCTTTTACGATCCAATCAAAACATGCGGAACCAGTCTCCTGCTTAGAAATACATAAATAATTGTCTTGAGAAGAACTAATGCTTCCAGTATAATGTAACAAGTCTTTTAAGCGTTCTGGAGTATGTGCTGCAACCCAGTCTGCTGTTCCTAAACAAATTATAAGCTGATTGTCAAGTATCGCCCCCGATCCTATTGCAGCAGAAGTTAAATCACCTGATCCTACAAAAATAGGGATTCCCTCATTTAATCCTAACTTTGATGCAGCATCTTTAGTTAACTTTCCTGCCGTTTCCACAGATCGTTTAATTTCCGGTAATTTTTCCTTGTCTATCTTGAAATGATTAAGAATTCTATCTGACCAATTAAATATTCCTAAATTGCTATCCATCATCCAAGATGTATGCCCTAGATCTCGCGATGTAACGGCATTTTTAGTGCATCGAAAAATCACGAAATCTTTTACACTCAAAAATTTATACGTTTTCTCATAAATATCAGGCTCGTACTCTTTAATCCATAATATATGAGAGATTGGATCTTTTCCATTTACTCCCGGAGCTCCTCCCGTTACTTTAATAAACATAAGTAATTTTCTTAAGCCAAATCCTGCAATTTTTATTAAACCTCGTGTAAATTTTTTTGTCACTGATGACGCCCTAGTATCTAACCAACTAATGCATTTCATTAGTGAATCTCCTTCGTGATCAATGGGAATTGTACAGTTCATCTGACAATCGAAGGTTAAGGCGACGATATCTTCTTTATTAACCTTTGTTTTTTGAAGTATTTCTACTGTCGAAGATGTTACCGCATTCCAAAAATCTTCCGGATTCTGTTCTGCCCAGCCTTCTTTAGGATAGGATATTGGATAACTCTTTTTAATTTGGTAAACGGTGTTTAACTTCAAATCGAAAAGGACTGCCTTACTTGCTGTGGTCCCTAAATCATACGATAAAATATATTTATTTTCCATATTAAAAATCTCCATTAATTTATGATTTTTATATTATACTATTATTGTATTTAATATTTGTTTGTGGATTTTGAGATTATGAGATATTTTTAATATTTCAACGTATTAAAGGGAAACATTTGAAGAGACATCAAATATAAATAAACAACGATATTGTATACTATTACAAAAATACATCATTGATGATTCCTATTAGTACTATAAGGATCGATAAAAGACATCTAATATTATTGGATAAATTGATTTCTCACAAACATGTCTTCTTGAGCACTATTTTTTTAATACAATAATCTCTATAAATAGTTTTGAGGATCTCATTAAGTATATAAAAAAAAACCAAATTTTAAATATTTTGTATACAAATTTACCATGGTAAACTAATATGTCAATTGTAAAAATCAAAAACAAAAAAGGTTTAGAACAACTTCAAGCTAAATTAACCCTTAGATTAGGCCGAAAACCAACACAACAAGAGACGCTTGACTATTGTCTTATTTTAGCTAATCAGAATTTTGAAGAAATTATTCAAATTGCGATGAATCTCCCAATTTTAAATCCGAAAAGAGCTCAAGAAATAATTGAAGAAAGAAATAAACTTGAGAACATTTCCTATAATCCTAACCTGCATTTTGACTCAGAAAATGATGATGATATTTATAACTTGTAATAGGTGCTAATTATGGGCGTATTACTAGATACCGGTTTTTATCTTGGTCTTAGTCATCCTAAAGATAAATATGCAGATATCAGTGAAAAAATATTAAAAGAGTTAGCTACAGGGAATTATGGAGTCCTATATACTTCCCACTTTATTATAAATGAGGTGACCACCTTAACTTCTATAAGATCTAAAAATAATCTTAAGGTGTTCAATCATCTGGAAAAATTGCTATGGGGAAGTGAAAAAATTGCTACCATTCTTCCTTTTGATTCTAATTTTGAACTCGAAACATGGCAATTGTTCAAAAAAGTGAATCCTATTGACTTAAAAAATAAAAAACCAATGAGTTTTACAGATATTAGTTCTATTATCTTATGTAATCACCATCAAATTGAATATATCGTCAGTTTTGACTCTCATTTTGATGGATTCCTCCAAAGAATGTTTCAAGTATAAGAAATGAATGAAACAATAGAATATTTCAATAATTTGAATTTAAAAACCAATTTATAAAAAAAAGTTAAAATTTTAGATTATTTAATGTTTATTGGCTACTCGGGCATTTTGAGTCCAATCATTTCCAAGGCTTCAGTTACTTTGAACCGCACTTCTATCTTATAACTAAATCCCTCAATGTTGTGGAATTTTGACATTTATCTTTGTTCAGCGAGTAAAAACTCCTGTAATTTATTTTCTGTAACATCATGGACCCCAGTAGTTTCTATATAGTCTTTTCTTGATTTGATTGCATTTGGTACCAGTTCTTTATGTAAGCCTTTCGTCTGAGCTCTGTACTCTTTAATAGTTTCCACATACTTTTTAGCAAGTTCGCTAGCCTTATTTGCAGGAAAATATGATGTAGTAAATACATATGGCATACTATTCACCTCTTCAATATTTGTGTTAATTTTGGTTTCACTACAATGGATTTCGTATTGATGTACAATATACTGATCCCCTATATAACATTAACTTTTTCGTTAATTATTATTATATTCCCTCTCAAAAACCTCATTTTGTCTCATATAAGATATTTTATCTTCATAAGACAATTATTTTATTTTGCGAAGTAGCGCAGAGTTATTACAAAAATGCTTTTTCTTGGAGTTTTCTTTAAATGAGAATCCATAAATTCCTTGCCTTATTCATAAATAAATTATCAAATTATTTCTAGTTGTTGCGATTAATTTTTTTTAATTTAAATCATTACTACACAATGATTACACAAGGCATAAAAAATGCTCTTAAAGCCTCTAGTCCTCGTCTTCATCATTGCATACACAACCATACACACCAATTACACAACATTTAAATACTAGAAAAATTAATAGTAACTTAGAATAAAAAAAATAAAAAACAATCAAAAAAACAAATGGAGTAAAAAGAAGATGAGTATAAATAAAAAAATGTTTTACGATGGAGTGAAATATAAGATATTTTCCAACGCATTAACCGATTCATATATATATCGTTAATAATAACATTTTTTTTCTATATTTTTTTCTATAAAATAAAAAATTCACGAGTAAAACTAAACCAAAAATTACACAAATAAACATTACAATTAAAAAAAACTTAAAATAATTAAAAAAAGCAAAAAAGAAATAAAAAAGCGAAAGGTGAAAAAAGGAAAAAATGAAAGAATGGAACAATGAAAAGAGGATTTCTGAAGAAGAAAAAAAAGAGTATATGAAATTATTAGGTAATATTATAGAAGATTTTGTCCATGATTTTGGAGTTATTATCGAAGATTTTGATGATAGCTTAAAAGAATTCAAAGAAGATAAAGATGATTTAAGAAACGAATTTGATGGTGAAATTAAAGATTTAATTAAAGAACAGAAGGAATTGATCCAAGAAGGTACAATTTTAGAAGATGATTGGGAACATTGGAATAAAGAAATTAAAAATCAGATAGACGCGTATAAAGGAAAGTTAGAAAGACTCAATCAAAAAGCTAAAAAACTTGTTAAAATCTATATAGAAAAGGCAAAAAAGAGAATGGATAAAGCGGAAAAGAAAGCTGCCAAAAGGATAAATATATCTGTAGAACCTGATATGAGTGACGATTGGAAAGATTGGGCGGAGGATTTAGGTACTTCTGTCTCAGATTTAGTTCGTAAATCAATGGAATTTGTAAAGGATAATATAGGTGATCTCAAAAAACTCGAGAAAATGGGAGAATATTTTGATAAAATGGGGGGAGACATAGAGAGAACAATAAAAGAATCTGGAATTGAAAATCTCGGAGAAAAAATTAAGGCGAAGATTACGCTAGACACTGATTCACATTTTAAAAATAACAAGGAAACGATCAAGAAACGTATTCAAGGAATAATAAAGCTTCATAAGGCAATACCCCTTGATAAACTAGCATTAGCAATGAATAAGAAAGTAGAAGATGCTGAGAAGCTCATATATGAATTGGCAGGCGAGGGACTTGATGGAACCCTTGAAGAAGGGATTTTCAAGTATACAGGTGATATCGACGATGTCATCGCGAGATTTGATAAAAAAGTCGATGAATTGTAGAGAGTTGATTAAAAATGGAAATCATACCTACGAATAAAACCTTTAGAAATTACTTATATTTTTGGTCAGGTCAGTTATTTTCCCTATTCGGTTCTACAATTGTATATTTTGCGATAACTTGGTGGATAACAATAGAGACAGGAAATCCAGTATTTCTGGCGATAGCCTCTACTTTATATATAATTTCTAATGTTATTGTACTACCCTTCGCAGGGGTGTTATCAGACCGTTTAAATAAAAAGCAATTAATCATATTTGCTGATTCCTCTCAAGTAATTGCCACTATTGTCTTAATTGTCCTTTTTGCGTTAAATTTAGCAAATATATATGTAGTGTTTGTAATAATCAGTATTCGCAGCATCTTTCAGGCAATACATTTACCTACTGTCAACTCAATAATCCCTGCGATGGTTCCCAAAGAAAAATTAACACGAATAAACGGAATAAATTACTTATTCACTGGTTTAGTAGAGATTACTGCTCCTTTTGTTGGTGCTGCTCTTTTACTCAACTTAACTGTAAATCAAGTATTGTGGACCGACTTTATTACTTTCGCAATTGCGTTAATTCCATTACTGATAGTTAAAATACCTTCTGTAAATGGTTCAAATGAAAAATTAGAAAAATCTTTTAAGAGAGAATTCGCTATGGGATTTAGAACTTTGAGATTAATCCCTGGACTTCTTATACTATTAATATTAGCAATGTTTCAAAATTTATTGATTCGACCTATTACTACATTAATGCCTTATTACGTAAATGTAATTCATTCCGGGGGAGTACTTGATTTAGCAATTGTAATGGGATTTATGCAAGGTAGTATGATTGTTGGAGCATTTATAACCTCAGTAAAGAAAAAATGGCGTCATCAGATGAGTATATACTTTTTAGGTGTAATGATTATAAATGTGGGGTACATCATGTTTGCTTTTGTACCAACTGGTGCCATTTTAATGATTGGAATTTCAGCTGCGGTTTTTAGTCTTTATTTTCCAATTATAAATTCTCTTTATCAAACAATGATTCAAACCGTAGTGCCAAAGGATACAATCGGAAGAATATCCGCAATTGATTTTGCTCTATCTATGGCGATTGCCCCTATTGGAACTTTGGCTTCAGGATTCTTGACTGAGTTATTTGGATTACCTCTTTTGATCTTTTACTGTGCTATTATTGCGATGATATTAACAATAATTGTATGGATTGTTTTCAAAAGAGAAAAGATCGATTATCAAGATGAAATCTTTCTCCAAACAATCAATAAAAATTTAGAACAACTTGCAATGAAGTGAAGCGTGGTGGAAGAATTAGCAAATGATAAAACTTTTAAAGAATATTTATTCTTTTGGACAGGACAATTATTTTCTTTACTTGGTTCTATGGTTGTCTTTTTTGTTATTATATGGTGGATCGCAGATGTCTATGAGAGTGAGATATTACTTGCGGTGGCTTCATTTTTATTTGTTCTTGTAATGACACTCTCTATGCCAATTGCAGGGGTTCTTGCTGATAAACTCAATCGAAAGATGGTAATAATAATTGCAGACTCATTACAAGCATTTCTTACATTATTTTTAATCATAATGTTTGCTTCTGGAACTGCAGATATTGGGATTGTCCTACTCTTTATCAGTCTTCGTAGTGCATGCCAAGCATTTCATGCACCAACTGTAAGCGCAATTATACCTACCATGGTTCCTAAAGATAAACTATCAAGGATTAATGGAATTAACTTTTTATTTATAGGAGTAGTTCAACTATTAGCCCCTTTTATAGGAGCAACCTTACTGATATTTGTGTCAATTGAATTAATACTTTGGGTTGATATTATCACATTTTTTATTGCATTAGTACCACTTTTATTGATAGCAATTCCAAAAGTTAATGGAATCCAAAATACGGGTGAAATTACAGAAAAGATATCCTTTATTAAGGATTTCAAATTAGGATTTAAAACCTTGAAAATGGTGCCTGGGTTGATAATTATGACAATCCTCTCTATGTTACTTAACTTCTTAGTGAGACCCATCGATGCACTTATGCCGTTATTCATAAAACTAAATCATGGTGGGGGTCCTGAACTTTTAGCATTTACAGAAATGCTATTTACAGGCGGCATGATTAGTGGAGCTATCCTTACCTCTATTAAGAAGAATTGGAATAATAAAATTAGAGCGATCTTTATTAGCATTATCGGTGCTATGTTTGGGTATATAATATTTGCTTTAGCGCCTCCTGGTTCAATTCTTATTCTAGGAATAGGTGGTGCAATTTTAGGATTTAACTTACCTATTATTAATTCACTCTATCAAACATTTCTACAATTAACAGTACCTGCAGACAAATTAGGGAGAGTTAGTTCTATTGATAGTTCATTAGGTTCAGCCATTTCTCCAATCGGTTCATTAATTTCAGGACCATTAGCTGTTTTTATGGGAATTCCAATTTTATTCCTTACTTGTGGTTTAACAGGAACGGTTATTACTATAGCGTTTTGGAGTTTTACGGGAATTAGAAAAATAGATCTTGATAACTTACACACTTCTGAAACAATAAATGAACAATTAGATAGTATAATGATCTAATGTGTTCTAATCTTTTTTTATACTTATTTTTTAATTATTATAAAATATTTAATCGCTAAATCTTCTTAAAAAGGGCTCTTCACAAATCCTCCATCGACCTGAATTGTGGTTCCCGTAATGTAGCTTGCTTTTTTGGAGCATAAGAACACTACCAAATTAGCTAACTCCTCGGGTTCTCCTAATCTTCCTAATGGTATTGAACTAATCCACGTTTCCATAACTTTTTCTTCAGATTTTCCCGTGGCTTTCATTTGTGATTTTATCAACTCTTTCATTCGGTCGGTAAGATTTGGACCCGGACATACAACATTCACTAAGATATTATTCTTTGCATATTCATTTGCAAGGGTCTTGACATACCCAACAACGCCCAACCGTGCAGTATTTGATAACACTAAATTTTCTAAGGGTTGTTTAACCGATACTGATGTAATAGCAATAATTCGCCCAGATTTTTGTTTTTGCATAATTGGCAAAATTAAGCGAGTAATATTGATGAGAGAGAATAAGTTTAAATTAATAGAATTATTCCACTCATCTTTTGTAATTTGAAATACTGGGGCTGAAGGAGGTCCTCCAGCATTATGAATTAGAATATCTATTCTATTAAATAACCTTACAACATTATTTACTAAATTTTGGATGTCTGTTTCATTATTAAGATCTGCGATAAAATAATGAACTCTTGCATTAGGATTATCAGAGCCAAATGATTCAATCTCCTTTTTCGCTTTCAATAATTTTTCCTTAGAACGACTACAAATTATAACATTTGCTCCTTCTTGATATAATATCTTTGCACAGGCTAACCCCAAACCTTTACTGGATGCAAGAACCAATGCAACCTGATCTTGAAGTCCAAAATCCATATAATAAATAGATTACCATACTATTTAAATAAAGGTCGATTTAATAGAATAATCTTTAAATTTATTGCATTTACGATAAAAAGAATTACATCGTTCGCAATTTTCTGCCATATCACAGGTATTAGAATATGAGCATTTCACGTTTTTTCTATCTAATTCTATCTTTACTCTATGAAGTCTTTTTTCAATATTTAATCTCATTTTATTCAAACGCAATAGATTAAAAGCCATTTTATTGAATATTTAAATAAAATAAATTTTCCTTTTTATTATTATAAACATAAGTGAAACAATTTAATCATTTTGTTTCACATTTCTGCTCGTAAACAAATATAACCAAACATAAACAACAATAAACATATTTAAAATCCAAAGTGATTATTTTAAAATTAATAACTTAACATAGAAATATCTATAAATGTAGAAATTGATCCAATACCTGAATATTCTTTCTAAAGACGGAAAATCTTTATTATTTAGAAGTTATGGAATCTCTAAAGTAGATAAAGATATCTTATCAGAATTGTTGAATTCATTTTTAGGAGTTAAGAATGAACTCAACCAAACCAAGATTAAATGCACAAAAACAGAAAAATTTTAGTATTTCTTCAGCAAAATTAATAATGGGATTACTCTTGTTGTTTGCACGGATCTAATGGATGATAATTTCCGTATTAAATCCAAAATTTTAAGAATAAAAACCAAACTTATTGAAAAATATCCTAATATCATTAAAAATGACATAGTAACAAGCACGATATCCAAAGAATTTATTAGAATAATTGATAAAATACTTATTGACGTTAAAATTGCAATTATTGGATAAGGAAGTAATAGTTTATTACAGTTGATTTGTGGAGATTATGTTAGTCCAAAATATATTTCTGCAGCTAATATTGAGATATTGATGTATGATGAAGTAAAGCGTTCACTTTTACTGTCAGCTTTTCCGGAAGACTCTCGTACTTGGCAGGAAGGTATACTAGAAGACTCAGATATAGTATTAGTAGTTATTAATTCGATTTGGAGTGGAGTAAATAGGACTATTTTTAAGGAATTGAATCATATACCATGGAAACACTATAAAAATAAGACAGTAATTGGGATTGCTAATTTTCAGGATATGCCTGAAAGACTCAGTCTTGAATTTATCAAAAAAATTACTTCAGAACCATTCTCACATCAAGATATAGATTTTTATGGTATTGATACTTCAAATCTGGTATATCGCGAAAAAATACGAGCAATTTTGTCAAATATAATTCTCAAATTAAGCAATGGATACGAAAATGTAACATGTGACCAGTGTGGAAATGCATTTATCAGCGACTTTTTCGAAATATTAAAGAAAAGTAGAATGAGAGTAAAAGATCTTTCTTATTGTCCTAAATGCAATTTTCCACTACGCTATATTCACTATGAAGATTGTATTAAAATTAGATCATATAATCCTTTGGTAAAATCAAGTACTCAGAAACACATAGATAATAAGTTAAACAAAAGGTTTACTGAAAATTGGATTGATTATTTAGGAATAATTTCTAATGAGAAAGAGCAAACATATTCAAATATAGACTTTGATTATTCAGAAGGAGATAATAAGATTGATTATGTTAGTGAAAGCTTTTTTGCTGGAACACTTGATGAGAAAATCTTAGAAATATACTCTCCATATATAAAAAAAAGTAACTTTCCTAGAACTTTTGAACACCTGCTTTCACTTCCTAGATGTTTTTTTTAAAAAAAGGTCATTTAACATATATTATTGTTGGTGTGCTTTCAAAACCAAATTTGGTTATGAGAAAAATAATTTTTTTCATTAAACAGTTATTAATCATCAATAATATTGATAAAGAAAAAATAGATAAAGCAGATAAAAGTAGAATCCGTAATTTTATAGATTTTTATATCTCTTATCTAGAAGAAAGAAATTTCCAATACATTTATAAAGATCTAGCTTATTTAATGGAAACTCATAAGCAGGTTTTTTCGAAAATCTCTCAAACTGATTCAAGTTGGAAGTCAAGGATAGTTAGAAGAAAGAAAAGCAAAAAGAAAGAATATAATGGATGGGAAATTACTTGTCCGATATGTGGAGCTCGTGGAAAAGAATATTTCAAAAAAGTTGATGATAAGTCAAAAATTGTTTATTATATCTCAATTGTTCCTAGGTTTGCTAAAAATTATATTTGTAAATAGTGTGGTTATGAGTTTTATATCATTATGTTTCTGAAAAATAAGAGAAAATGTTTCACAAGTGTTTAATATAATTTTTAATAACTCAAATACACGCACCTTGAAACATTCCTCACCATAGAAAACCAACCAAGAAAAAGTTATCAATTGGGAATATTTCATAAAAGTAAATATATTCTTAATTTATATTAGTACTATTTCATTTTTTTATAATTATTAAAATTATTAAAAAAAATTCAATTTTATTCTATTAAAATTGGATATTTACCGAATTTTACCACAGTTTTAAGAATATTTGGAACAGATGAGAGCATATGCATAAAGGAGGGAAATCCTTCAGATATTCCTAATATAAAGTTATTTCCCGGAGCCGCTTCCTTTAACATATTCTGAGTTGTCTTCTTTACTTCTCTTTGTCCTTGTAAACATACAGGTTCTGGAAAATTTGACCATATTACTTTATCTTTCCATTTTTCTTTAGCCTCTTTTATAGAAAAATCTCCAACTGGAGGTGGTGTAAAACTTTCAATCGCGTCTATTCTGGTTTCCGCTATAAGGTTTGCTAAGCATTTTAGTTCACCATCCATGTGAACAACATAAATTTTGTCATGTTTATGAAATATATCTGCAACTTCATTATAAAACTTTAAACTATAATCCTTAAAGAATTTAGGACTTGTGATAAGACCAGTGACATTATCTGGGCCCCAAATAACCTCTACTGGTGATTCCGCAGCAATTTTATATACTTCTAAATCCTTTTTGTAAATAACATTATAGAGGTCATCAAATTCTTTTCTGTGTGTATAATAATCTAATGCCAATCGTCGAGGGCCCATTAACATTATCATTGCTTGAAAGGGACTCTTTGGAACGAAAGTAGGAACAATTCCATAATTACCAATTATCATCTGGAATTCATTTACATCATCATAGAAGGGAATATATTCAGTATCTTCAATTAAATATGTAAAAATCTCATAATCTTCGAGAGTTTTGATAAAGAATCCATCTTCTGGGAACCAGGGAAGCATTTCAGATAAATCCATTGACTTCATCATTGCAAAAAACTTATCCGTACCTATAGGAGTTTTAATCTCTCCTGATATCTCATGTGGTTTATTCATGCTTATCATTAAATCAACAGGGGACCAACTTGTTTGTGTTTTATAATGATGAATTATATCCATAGAAGCATTAGGACACTTCACTTTGTGTGTTTGAACTGCCAGTGCAGCAAAGAGACTAAGTCCCTGGTCTAAGAGCTTCCGCCAAGGTTCATAAATCGCTAGGCCCACTAATTTTAGGGTTTCTGCATATAATGTAAAAGGGATGTAGTCTGGCTCTTCATGGCGTAAAACTGCCATCAATCTTTCTTTAGGATTCATTCTTGAGCCCACCTCTTACAAATGTTTATACCATCAATAGCATCATTAGCATATCCGTCAGCACCAATATCATCTACAAATTGTTGTGTAACCGGAGCACCTCCTACAATTACCTTTACTGTTTCTCTAAGCCCTTCTTTATTAAGAGCTTTCATGACATTTTTTACTTCTAGCATACTTGCTGATATTAAGGCTGAGATTGCTAGTATTTCTGGTTTTTCCATACGCACCATTTCAATAAATTTATCTGTAGAAACATCGATCCCTAAATCAATTACTTCGAATCCTTCTGCTTGCATAAAGTTTCTTACGATATTTTTACCAATATCATGCATATCACCTTTGGCTGTACCTAGAATAACCTTTGCTTTTGCTTTACTATCACTTTTAATGTATGGTTTTAGAATTAGCATAATTTCTGTGATTATTTCTCCTGACATTATGAGCTCTGTTAGGAAATACTCTTTAGCTTCAAATAAATCACCTACTATTTTTACCGCACTTCCAATTCCATCCTTTATAATATCAAATGGTTTAATTCCTTGATTTAAGGCATTTTCACATGCATTTTTTGCAGTTTTTAAGTCCATATCTATAATAGCTTCTTTAATTTTTTTTGTTATATCTTCGTTTGTCATAAATTCTCAAGATCCTTTATTTTTTTTTGTTAATATAATTAATTATGATTTAGGATTTTTAAGATTTTCCAGAATTGGAAAATGGACTTCCAGAATTAGGAGTTTTGAATACACCGGCGTAGCAGTTGGAAAAGGTGATGTCAATATGGATCTAGCTTATGATCTCACCTGTAAAGATTCCCCTATGCACTCTATTATCATCGAAGCAGTCATAGAGCTCCCTCAAACACCCGAGGAGAAAGCTAATGCCTGTTTCAGCGAAAAACAAGCCCTATTGGAAAGTTTCGACGATTGCCGGAAGGTTCTTGGAATCAAAAGAGAAGAAGCCGATGGAGAAAAGGGAGAAAATGGAGAAAAGGGTCAAATCCCATCTCACTGGTGAGATAATTAATCGATTTACTCACATCCATCATAGCACGGATGATCTTCATAAAAAACAGGATATGACCCGCAAGTTATGTCAAAAGGTTGGGGGTTGCATTCAAAGATGCATGGGTTGTGATGCTGCTAATGCAATCTATAATGTTAGCTATGAAGCGGACAAAGTAAATAAAGGAAAGACAAAGTATCACGAAAACTTTAAAAATTGGCTGGAGCGATCTCAAAAAGAAGATCTAATTACGGCTTGCGCTCAAACTGATGTTAAGGGTAATCATATAAAACGACCTGCAGATCAAGAGGATCCAGATATGTATGTACATGTTGTGGATAGAAGAGATGATGGAATTGTTGTAAGTGGATGTAAGCTTCACATTTCTGAGGCTTCTGTTTCTGATGAAATATTAGTAGTTCCTACAAGAGCGCTACGCCCAGAAAATAAGGATTATGCCGTAGCATTCGCCATTCCTGGGGATTATGAAGGTGTAAAGCAAGTTGGTACCATTCATAACTTAAGACAAAGAGAACATTTCAAGAGAGGGTTCATGCCAGGAGTCACTGATTCATATATAATATTTGATAACGTGTTCATACCATGGGAAAGAGTGTTTCTTTGTGGAGAATATCAACACGGTGGAGCTCTTGCATTGTTATTTGGTTTATTCCATCGTCATAGTTATTCTGGATGCAAACCCGCAATTGGAGACATAATGGTAGGGACAGCAGCTTTAGCAGCAGAATATAATAATGTTCATAAAGCGTCACATGTGAGAGACAAGCTATCGGAATTGATCATGATTACTGAGCTTGGTTATGCTGCGGGGTATACTGCTTCAGATCTTGGGAAACCAGAGGTATACAAGCCAGGAATGGATTTTATTCCTTATGGTCCGGGTAGCTTCATTCCAAATTCAATTTACTGCAATGTAGGAAGGTGTCTAACTGGAGAAAGTGTATATCGAGAATCTGAGATAATATATGACATCTCTGGTGGTATTCCTGCTACCTTTCCTCATGAAAAGGATTTTATGAATCCAGAACTTAAGTATTATCTTAACAAATACATCATGAGAAATCCTAATATATCACCTGAAAATGCCGCTCAATTATGGAGATATGTTGGAGACATGCTCTGTTCCGCAACAGGAGGAATTTATCAAGTTGGTGGTTATCATGGTGAAGGTTCCCCCGTAATGGAACAAATTGCCATCACGACACAATACGATATCGAATATCGAAAAAAACTCGTGAAAGAGATTGCGGGAATTGATGATAAACTTAACACAGAGCTAAAAAAGAAGGTTAAATAATCTTAAATTTTTTATTTTTTATAAAAAAAAAATTATAGATTTTGTTATTATTAGAACTTTTATTAACCTTTTACTTTTCTTCCTAAATTAACTACTTTAGGAATTAATTGTTTAGTATCCATAGCTGGTTCAATTTTGTATGATTTAAAGATTCCTGGTTTAGCAATCCTCCAAGCGTTTACATTATCCATCAAAGCCTCAACACTTTCTGCCTCTGTTATTGAAATACCCCAATATCCTGTACTTACATACCAAGCTATCGTTTCAACTCCTTTAGCAGGATACAATTTCTTTTCCATCAGATTCATGCCAACTGAGGCTAATTCGGATGGATCAAATTCTGGATTTAATTCAAAATATGATATAAATCGCATTTTTTTTCACTTAATTTTATTTATAGTTGGATTTCATTGGTAAAATTAGAGATTGTACCAATAATATTAAATTATATCGAACTAAATATAAAGGTTACAAAAATGTAGAATCTTCCCATATTTTATTATTCTACTCTTATTATTTTTCTTTCAGGTTGAGATGATTTAGTAGGAGTGTAATTTTAAAATTCTACGTCTACTATTCTACAAATGCAAAATACGTTAAATATAATGATAATAAGGGGGTAGAAAAAATATCAATTTAATCTGGTGTTAACTCATCTAAGTCACTAAGATCTAATCCTGAGTCGATAGTCTCGGGGATCTCAGATAAAAATTCATCTAAAATCTCTCTCAATTCATCCCCAGAACGTTTAAGAATTAATCTAATTAACCCTATATTGATGTCTGGATCCGAGATAAGAGTTAATACACCTTTATTACCACAAGATGAGGCAAAAATCTTTCCTCCTGAAAATTCGCTAGTTACGATTTCCAAATCCCCTAGTTCGAGGTTTTTTCCTTGTTCTTCGCTAGCGCAGAATACCGCACTTGCAATTGCTCCGATACCATCGACATCAGCGGGAAAGTAGGAAAATTTTGATACACTCGCGATAGTTAAACCGGTTCTATCTACAAGAATAACTTTTTTAATTCCACTCTCGGACTTTATTATTTTAGAAAGAATGTTATCAAAACTTTTGGTATCAATCGACAATGATTACACCAATTAAATGTGATTTTTATATATTATATTAGAATTTTAGATTTAAAACTATTATTATTATTATAAAAGTAGCTCTATATAAAAATATCTATTTGTTAATACTTTTCAGTTAAATCACATGAAATTATGGAAAAAGAGGATAACTTATTAGTATCAATATTACTGTTCAACTTATCAATTTATTGTTAAAGGAGCTTGCTGTCTTTCACGATTTTTTGATAATGATCTCGTTCTCGCCTTAAGACTTTAATCTCTTTTTTCAAATCGAAAATACTTTCTTGTATTTGTGTTTTTTGTTTATCAAGTTCTAAATCCTCGGTTTTCAGTTTTTTTATTTCTAGCTTTAAGTTAGTTATCGTGTCTATATGGACTGAATTTTGATTTCTTAGGTTCTGAAGATCCTTATCTAAACTTTTTAATTTATTTTCGAGTTTTTCAAGTTCTAAATTCAATCCGTTATTAATTTGTCTAAGATCTTCTTTTTCTTGGAGCATTTTTTCAGCTTCTTTTTCAACTTCTTCAATACCTTGGAGTTGTTTTTTCAGGTTTTCAATTTCCTTATCCTTCTCTGTTAAGGATTTCTCTTTTGATTTTAGAATTTGATTAGACTTTTTAAGATCATCCATTAGCTTCGCGTTATTTTCATTTAAATCCGCCATTTGTTTACTCCAACTTTCTAACTTAATATATTGTTCACTAAGTTCCTCTTTTAATGAACTTTTTTCTTCTAAGAGGTTATTCTTTTCACTAGTTAAATCAGTATACTTTTTTGATAACTCACGAATTTTACCACTCTTTTCATCTAATAATTCTTGGAGTTCTTTATTTTTATTATTAATTTCCTCAATTTTTTTTTCAGTTTTTTCAAGTGAATCTTCAAGTTTAGAATCGGATTCCTTATTTTCTGAATCCGAGGGTAGAATCTCTTCTTTTTTTCTCGAAGAACTAGTGATTTGATTTGATTCGCCTTCAATTATTTCCTCCCAGAAAGATGTTAATTCCTCCTTCTTTAGCATCTCATAATATTGTCCTAAAATATCATCAAAATTTAGAGCATCTCTTTTTGGTAATAGCTCATGTGCTATTCTACGCAGCATTCCTTCGATCTCATCAGAAATCTTATCTCCTTCCGAAAGAAAGATCAAAACAGCAAAATTAGGTTTCCCAACATAATGCCTAAATGAATATCCTGAATAAAAACTAATAACTTCTACTTCTTCATTAAGCTTCGTTTCAATAAGGTGGGGATCCATTTTCTTTTGTGTGTGAAGCTCTGCTAATGTATCTAATAATTTAGATTTTAAACCTAAAAATTCAGATAAGTTACTAGGGAATTGAGTTTCTATATATCCATGTCCTTCTTCATCAAAACCTAATATTACTATTCCCTTCATCAAAATTCACTTTATCTTAATTATCTGATCTTATAAGAGAATTAAATCCTTGCCTATTAATTATTATAATTATTTATATAAGGTCTAAAATATTGTAAAAACTTTATTATTCAACCTTGCAATCCTTAAGATATAAAAATTAATCAATAGTTAATATAATTTGATTTATAACCTAAATTTTTTCAATTATATATTAAAATTAAAGGAAGAATTTTTAAATTAAATTAGGTAAAAATAGTATTTAACGTATTTAGGGTTTGATCTAAATCGGTAGCTAGATAATTTTGTTTAAATATTGAATTAAAAAACGCTCTATCTGTAGGATTAAAAATTTTATAGCCAAATTTATTCCATCCATATTTGCTGTCAAGAGGGGCTAGCAAAGTTAATTTATCTTTGATTAGATTTATTAATAATAGAGAAAAATCTTCTTTAGTATTTGAATTCACTAATGATAATAGCACATCTTTGTCTGAGATATTCCAATCCTTATCAAACTGTACACAAAACCGTTTTATATCGATTCTATTCTTTGCAATTAGCTCTGCTAAAGCTTTAATAGCAAGATCATAAGAGTTGATATTGTTATTCGTTAGTGTAGAAATGGTAGTACTGAAGAATGATTTTCGATTTTTTTGTATTTGTGGTAAATTGTATTCAGGAAGTAGTTTTAATTGATTTAATCCCAATATATTCCGTACATCTTGAATTTTGCCTCCAGTGTCAAAAAATCTTTTGTTGATTACATAAATTAACAATTTTTCGGCATGCACATCACCAAAATAAGGATAATCAGAAGCATAAAGTAGATACTCTGACCAATCCCGCTTATCAACATTGAATTTATTATGCGATTTAAACCATTTCCTAAAATCTTCAAAAAAATTCCCTGCTCCTTCCCCATGTAGCATTGAAAGATCTCCATAAGTATTTGGTTGCACAATAGCATTATACACCTCATGATCTCCGATATTGCCTTGAGCAAAATGAGCAATAATAACCTTAAGATGGGGTAATCGCTCAGGATTTTGCTGTGCTAAGACTGTTCGTGCCGATTTTATCAATTCAGCAATATCTAGAATAGATTTTCTCCCTCTTGTGTCAAAAATTACTGGCATTGAAAATTTTGCTGCCTCTAATAAAACATTTAAAGGAAGTCCTGTTTTTATATCATCAATCCAGCGTTCGGAACGAGGATGCAATTTTAACCCCCTTAATCCCAATTCCTCTCTAGAATAATTAACTTCATTTACTGCCCTTTGACCTTCCATGGGATCACACCTGGCATATCCAATTAATTTCATGGAAAAAGGGAATCTTGTAGTAAATCGAGACACATTGATATTACTTGCGCGATATAACGCTTCAGGATGTTTATCTCTAAACACATCTTGAAAAGGAAAAACAACCCCTTGATCAATAAATGAATAAAATTTTGATTTTTCCTTTAAATCAGAATGCATTTTGCCGAGATTCTCAAGTTCGGCATATAATTTTTCTGTAAATGGATAGGGGGTAAATGACCAGGTTAATCGTGATGGAACTCCTTCGATGGTACTCGTAAATGACTGTTCACCAGTTTTTGCCCAATCTGTTTGTATTCTTCCTTGGACATTTCCCCAAAAATCGAATGTACCCGTTCCAGGTGCAAGCGGATTCATCATAGTTGCCCCATCAACATCTTGACCAATATGCGAATGAGCATCGATGACGAATATATGCTCAATCCTTTTTTTGCCATTTTGTTCAATAGTCGCTGTTAACATCTTTCCAAATAGTTTAGTGTATGTAGTTCGAATTGAACCATAAAAAGAATATCTAAATAATTAGATTTAATATTTTGTATTATATCTTCATAAGAGGAAAACCCTTTGTTTTATGTAGACTAGTAATTTTACACATTTTTGTAACATTTTTTAGGTGACATATGCTATTAATTAATATGGCTAAATCAGAATTTCTAAAAATAAGAACAAATCGTTTTGCAATGTATATTTTTATACTAATAGGTATTTTACTTACAATTTTAGTCATTACTCTTCTTGTTCCAGTAGTAGATGACCCTCCGATATATCATTATCCATTTATGGTTTACTTACCCCTTTCTTTGACTCTTAATTTTCTATTATATCTCATTGCGGGAATTCTATTAAGGAAAAGCGAAGGGAAATTCAAAGATAAAAGTGCCAATTGGGGTATTTTACTAACGTTGTTTAATAGAGTTGAATGGGAAGAAAATATCTCTTCTTGGCGAAGAATTTTTAGATATTTAACGTTGATAACTTTTATTATTGGGACAGTTGGTTTTCTAATTATAGGAATAGTTGCTCCCGATCATATTATATCACCAATGAATATGTTATTTCTTCCCTTTGTATTAAGTATGATAACTGCTTGGATTGTGTTGGGTCTAAAGCAAGAAAATGTAATCATCGCATTAATATTATTCATATTACTAGGAATATACATGAGTCTTGTGGTCGGAGCGTTTATCATTGGTCAAGATGCTCATATACCTCTGGTACTACTAGCTATTTCTGGTCCGATTCTCGCGTTAATTCTAATCTCTGTAAGATTGCTCTCCTATATATTTATAGAAAGGAAATTTTAAAGAAACGTTTATTCTTATTCAGTTCTTATAAGTTATTCTCTCATTTCTTTTGGGAGAGTTAATACTCCTGTTAAGGGGTTATTAAGAGGATCCTGACAATATTCGATAGTAAAATATATTAAATCATAAAGAATATTGGGATTTTCATTATTATCTAATTTATACTGATAGAGACTTAATTGATATTCCGCTTCTGTGATTGGAGGTTCTGCATAGCTTACACTGCCAAAAACAGATTGAAGTAGGGGTTTTAGAAATGGTGAATAAAGAAAACCAAGTTCTTTTAGTTCATCTTTCAAATAAAAGAACATTCTCTGGACAGCTTGCATCATATATCTTACAGGATCTTTATCTGAACCTAAGTATTGTTCTGCGAATTTGGGATCATATTGTGCTAAATAATCTCTTGTTAAACTTGGATCAGGACGGAAAAGAGAGATTAACCCTCTTTCAATTGCACCTTGGCGATTAGCAGCAATAGTTGCTGAACCTGCATCTGGAACCCAAAAACCTTTCTGTAATAATTTTCTTGCTTTATAACACATTGTTTGAAGTAATAACGCAATACCGATTCTACGACAGATTGATATCTGTGCATCAGATATGCGAGTCTCAATCGTACCCCAATCTGTAAATGGGAATACGTCTTGAAATCTTCCATCCTCAAGGCTAGCCTTTTGAATAACTTGGAGAAAATAATTAATAGTATTTGGATCGGAATCTGTAATATAAGGGATGAAATGTTTTGGATCATTATTACTTAACATGGTAGTATTATACTTTAATCTTAAAGAACGTACACAGTTAGGTGCAGTTATTCTATTATTAACAATCTTAACTACGTCTGTTGGTTTATTATTAATTATTGGAGAATTACAGGTTAATGCAATAATATGGGGAATAAAATTTCTAATCATGCAATAAGCTTGAACTTTTTCTAAATCAGACTCGAAATTGCCTATATGGCTATGATCCGCTTGTGATAGGCCTCTCATGTATTCTCTTGCAGCAGGGTTTATTGCGGAAGCAATAATGTGTAGATCGCTAGGCAAGGTGTTTTTGGCTAACAAGAATAGAGTTGATGCCCAGTAAGCCAATTCTTCAACATATTCACATGGAGGAGTAACAAGCTCTAATATATAAGTAACAGCTGTGACATTTCCATCTCTTGCAAATGTATCGATATCCACCGAACTGCCTCCTAATGCATACCGGATTTGCATAGCATAACCTTTCTCAAGATCTTCACGCCCCCAAGGGCGAGCTAATACTTTTTCTCGAATATAATCTGGCACTGGTAAAAAGTCAGCTCTTCCTTGATATAGAATTTGATCCATGATCTTAATTGCATCTTTGACGATCTCTTTCATTCTAAAGACCATTTCATCCCCAGGCGGATAATCACCTTTATCGTCAGCAATGATTAATTCCATTTCTATTCCATGCGTGAATGGTAATGGTGTCCAGTGTTCAACATCAGCGAGCATTTCTCCCCAGGATCTTTCAGGAATGAATACTTCTTTATAATCGCTTCCCAAAAACAATCTATCAGAAGATCGGTCAACATTTTCTCCCAAATAAATACCTGCTGGTACGGAAGACGTTCCTTTATCTTTCTTTTTTTCTCTTTTGCTTTTACTAGTCTCACCAGTTCCCATTAATTGTGAAAACGTACCATATTGATCGCTTTCTGATCCTTTCTTTTTCTTCTTTTTATCTTTAGCCATGTTAATATCTCGTATATAGATTTTGTTTAAATTAAAGCTTCAATAAATAAATTAAATACCTCATAATTATTCAAAAATTCATAAGATAATACTAAATTGATTACAGAGAAATTATTTCCTTGAAATATGTTCTGTAACGTATTTTGAGTGGCTCCACTCTTAAAAAAGTCGTTATTAATAATAATCACTGCTTCATTTTTCATTCCTTTTTCAAGTTTTTCGCTAATAGATTGAACTTGTTGGTTCTCTTCAGATAAAATTATCGTTGGTTTTCCTAAGTAAGGAATAAAATCGAGATTAAAAATAATCATTTGTTTAGATATTCTTGCTGGAGAAAAGAATTGGTTTAATGTTTTTTTAATTATATTTAGCTCCTCCTCATCATGATTACTTATAGTGGGAAAAAGATAGTAAGCAAACGATTTTTTTGAATGGTAATTAGTATCAAGAAGTAATCTATCGATGATTGGGAAAATGCTGAAATTATAACTAAATAGAGAGATTAAAACAAAATTAAAATCATAATTCTTCGTTAACACGTTATTACTTACATTACCTCCTATGAGTGAGAAATTCTTTATCTCTCTTGTCACGTCAGAAGTATATGTATTTACCGAGTAAGAATGAGATAAGGCAATTTTTTTTTCAATTTTTGTTTTAGTTTCTTCCACTATTTCATAAATCTCATCCGTTAAATCTTTCGCGATTTTCTCACGTAAATCTTCTTGTTTAATATCTTTTATCACTGAATCGGCCGATTCAGGACAAACTAATTCTGCAATTATGGAAATTGAATCTTTAAAAAAACTATAGGTAGGATTATTATTTGTTTGATTATTTAGCAGAATTGTTTCGGAATTTAATATAGTTTGATTGATTTGATTCAATATTGGAAGAATTGCGCCTTTATTATCATTCTGATTTAAGATTTTGATGATATTAAATAAAACTTTTATCTTTACTATGGAATCTTCTATTAAATCTGAAAACTTAAGAGCTAATTGAGTATCATTTTTAATTACGGCTTTACTAATTATATTTAATAAAGTACTTTCCTTTATACTATTACTATCGATTAAAAGGATTATTTTTAATATTTCTTCCGGATTAGTGTTAAATAAATCTGTGGAAATATATGCTAATATTTGATCCTTCCTTTTAAGATCCCCTAGATTTTTTACTACTTGTAGGCATGCTTCAAGATTTCGATTTGCATAAGCTCGTAATAATTCATAATAGAATTGTATTTTTTCATCTTCAACAGATAATTCTAAAGATGTTTCTAATGCTTTATAAAAATCATCGATGGATAAGTAGGCTTTAGCTAATTTTCTGAGTTGATTATTAATATCATTATTAGAAACCTCTAATAATTGTTCATTATTTTTAATTACCTCAATTTGTTGTTTCATTGACTTTAAATTCTTTTCCATCTGTTTAATATCGCTCTTCGAAGTTTCGATAAAAAACTCGTTAAAATTAAACGGTTTTAATGTTTCAGTCGGTAGGAAATCCTTATTCTTCAAAACTTTCTTAATTTTAGTGCCTAATGCTTTCTCCCTTACCTTTTGCACTTTTATGATGTATTCTACAAATTTGGCCCAATAAATATTAATGATTAACTTTCCATAACCATCAACTTTTGGTTTTAAATTCAGCTCGATATTTTTAGTTTCACCCCCATTAAATTTAACCTCTCGTTCAAGGTCGATTGATGAGAAACTAACTTCTAAATTCTCTCCCTCAACTTCAAAAAAAAAGTTTTCTTCTTTATTTGAATGATTGGTTATCTGGAGTGAGACTATATTTTTTTCGTCCGGAAGTAATAGATTTTGGGGAAATTGTTGCACTACAAGAGATACTGCTTTATTGGGATCTAAATCAGGCATCGTAATGAAGATTGATTTTAAATTGTAATATACAAAATTATTGATATCAATTAACTATTTCTCTAAGATAAACTACGAAAAAGTGTGATGTTACCTTAATAACCTCAATATAAAAGTAATATATTTTAAATTTTTACTTTAAGGAATTTGGTTATTCTCCTTTTCTTCTATTTCTTTTCGCATAATCTTTAATATCTTCTATAACCATTTTTTTATCATAATCTGGCCAAAGATCTGTCCTAAATTTAAACTCTGCATAGGACGCATCCCATAATAAAAATCCAGATATTCGAGCTCCATCTTCCATACCAGTTCTTATAATATAATCTACCTCAGGAAAATTGCGTGTGTATAGATATTTTTTAATTAAATTTTTATTAATATCATCCACTTTAATCCCTTTTTTGATTATACCTTTTACAGCATCTACAATTTCTTCTTGTCCATCATACATTATACATAGATTGATAAAATATTGATTATGATCCTTAGTAAAATCAATTAATTCCCTAATTTTTTCTTGTACACTCAATGGTAATAGATAAATACGCCCAATTACATTAAAATTAACCTTTTCTTCTTTAACAGTTGACTCTTTTATAACTGTATCAACAGCATCTAGTATGATATTAAAGATATACTCAATTTCTTTTTCACTTCTTTTTCTTACATTCTCAAGTGATAAGGCATAAATACTTAAGTAATGTATACCCGCGTCGAAAAAGTCAAATAACCTTTCTTTCAGATTTTTATAACCAATCAAGTGGCCCACATTAGGACTAAGGAGATTTTTTTTTGCCCACCGACGATTTCCATCAAGTATCAAACCAATATGCTTAGGTAATCTATTCTTCGGTATCTCCTCTAATTCTTCCAAGGTAAAATTAACCTTACATCAAAATTAATTCCTATAATTTATTAAAAAAACTTCATGAATATTAATACTCGGAAAAATATTAAATTGCTGGTGTAAAAATAAATCATTAAATTTTTAAGATAAATACAATCTCGAAGAATTATAGTAAATTTCCCTACTTTCAATAATATGAATTGTTGAAAGTATGATAATAATGGGAATTTTTAAATAGCTATTTTACTTAAAATCAGTAATATTTAATTAGATAAGTTTTTGAGTAAATAAAAACTATAAAGAATAATTTAACTTTTAAATTAAAAGATAATTAGTTATGATTTTAGTGGAAATGGAGCATGATAAGGAACGGCTTTTTGTATTCTAACATTGGGATTGATTCGATTGGATTTCATGCCCCTAGATATTTTATTAAATTAAAAGATTTAGCCAGAGAAAGAAAAATAGACCCTGAAAAGTATAAAAAAGGTTTGATGGCAATAGAAATGAGATTACCTGAAATCAATGAGGATATTATTTCTATTGGGTTAAAAGCAGGGTATAATGCGCTTATTAAAGGAAATATTTCACCTAAGGAGATTGACGCACTTTTTGTAGGAACTGAGACAATAACATATGCCGTTAAGAGTGTTTCTAATATTTTTGCAGAGTTATTAGAAATTTCACCTAACAGTTTTACTCAAGATTGCTATAATGCGTGTGCTGGTGGAACTTTAGCACTACTTAATGCTATTGCATTAATAGATAAAGAAGTTATCGAAAAAGCTCTTGTGATTAGTGCAGACATTTCTTCATATCAGATTGGATCTCCTAGTGAGCCCACTCAGGGTTCAGGTGCCGTTGCATTAGTTATTTCAAAGAATCCAAGAGTTGCTGTCTTTAGTGAAAAATTTGGAAAGGTTTCTGGGAATGTTGATGACTTTTTTAGACCAGCATATGAAAAAAATGCTAAAGCATTTGGTCATTATTCTGTAGATACATACCTTGATTTTCAATTAAGAGCATATGATGATTTAATTAATAATGTCGGAGATTTTTATGCTGACTTTTATACATTTCATGCCCCTTATTCTAAATTACCTATAAAATGCATGCAATATATCATTCAAAAACGATGGATAAATCATATCAATAACCTTCCGAGATTAAAAAGAAACCAAATTAAATCATCTATTCTAAAGAAATTAGATTCCTTTATGCATGATATAACAGTTTTACCTGAATGGTTATATTTGAAATTGAGAGAAAGAGGTTTTTCTTCTGAAACACTGGAATCCCTTTCACATAAATTGATCCGCGATATTAAAGGAAGAGTGCTTCCACAATTAAGAGTTCCCTCTCATTTTGGAAATATGTATAATGCCTCCGTTTGGGCTCAAATATTATATATTCTTGAAAATTATGCTCGCGTAAATGATACTATCTACTTTGGTTCTTATGGATCGGGGGCAACATGTATCTCGGGATTATTAAAGATTAAAGAAGATTTCAAAAGTGTTATTGATAAAAGCCCTAAAATTGATGATTTTATAAACAATAAAGAACGAAAGACAGTTCAAGAATATGAAATAATAAAAAATGGGAATTTCTTACCTAGCACTGTATTAGGAGAAATTATCGAACACGAACAAAACCAAAATCGAGGTTTCACGCTCCATTTTTGTGATGAAGGATGCATCATTCCTAATATTAAAGGGTTAAATCATTGTCCTAAAGGACATTCTGGATTTCACACAAGATTTTTTCCACTTTTTGCTGTACTAAAATCAGAACCTATAGAAAATCCTGACGAAAATAACCTTACTTTTCTCCAGAATGGATTAGTTAGGATTGTAGGTAAGGTTAAACAAGGAACATTACTAGAATATGAACTCCGGCGGATTGAAAATAAAAATGAGAAAAATTTCAATGCAATTGGTTTATTAAATTGGAGTCCTATGTATATTCCAATTCAAAATGTTTATTAAATTTAAGTTTTAGACTTATTGTTAATTATGATTTTACCAATTTCTAGCAATCTTATATATAGAAATGGATTTTATTACACCCGAGGTAAAATTAGTAGAAGAAGAAATAAAAAATGTAAATATAAATAGACAGGTGTTAAAAATAAACAAGATACATTCAGATATTTCCGAATTTTATAAACTCCCTTTAACTGAACGACAAAATCAGTTAGCAAGGATGCTTAATCTCGATCAGGATGATCATGATCTATTAAAAAATTTAGGATACTTAACGAAATCTCAAATTGACACTATGATTGAAAATGTCGTAGGAAGTTATCAATTACCACTTGGAATTGCTTTGAATTTCAAAATAAATGGGACTGATTATATTATCCCTATGGTTATTGAAGAACCCTCTGTTGTTGCTGCTGCCTCTAATGCCGCAAAAATTGCAAGAAAGCATGGTGGTTTTCAGTCTGATAAAGTAGAATCAATAATGATCTCACAAATCCAAATTATAGGTTTAAAAAATATTGAATCTTCAAGAGAAAAGCTAATAAAAAATAAAGAAAAGATATTGAAAATTGCAAATGAGCAGGATCCAATGTTATATAAACTTGGAGGGGGAGCAATTGATATTGAGATTAGAGATTTAAATACAAGAAAAGGCCCTATGCTTATTGTCCACCTTCATGTTAATGTATTAGATGCAATGGGTGCAAATATAGTAAATACAATGGCTGAAGCTATAAGTCCTTTCATAGAAGATATTAGTGATGGAAAAGTAAACTTAAGAATAGTAACAAATTTAGCTATTAAGCGTGTTGTAAGATGTAAGGCAGTATTTGATAAAGATATGCTTGGGGGTGAAGAAGTGATAGAAGGAATACTTAATGCATATGAATTTGCTCTCGCTGATCCTTATCGGGCAGCTACTCATAATAAGGGAATAATGAATGGCATTATTGCATTAACCTTAGCAACTGGAAATGATACACGAGCAATTGAAGCAGGAGCTCATGCTTATGCTTCTTTAACTGGTCAATATTCGCCCTTAACAACTTTTCGATTAGATTTAGATGGAAATTTGTTGGGAGAAATACAGTTACCTCTTGCTTTAGGAATTATAGGAGGAATTACTAATATACACCCTATGGCACGGTTAGCTTTGAGAATATTAAGAGTTAAAAGCGCAGAAGAGTTATCTCAAGTGGCTGCGGCGTTAGGTTTAGCCCAGAACGTTGCGGCATTAAGAGCATTAGCAGCAGAGGGGATACAAAAAGGTCATATGGCTCTTCATTCAAGAAATATTGCAAAAATCGCGGGTGTGCCAGATAACTTAATAGAAAAAGTAGCGAATTTATTGGTTAAAGAGAAAAAAATAAGAGTAGATTACGCAAAAGAAATATTAAAAAGAATAAGTGAGGGTGAAAAACTTTAGTTTTATAAAAAGTGTTTCTGTAACTCCAATTAGAAAACCATTTTTATTGAAAATTGAATTATAATAGATAAATTATAGAGTTGAAATTTATGGGATTTAGAGAATATTTAAAAAAGATTGATGAAGCGGGGTATCTTCAGAATATAGACGCTGAAGTCTCAAAAAAATTAGAAATCTCTGGAATTTTAAAGGAAATAGAACCAACACCAGTAATATTCAATAATGTGAAAGAGTCTGAATTTCGTGTTGCTGGAAACCTATTTTGTAGCAAGGAAGTAGTTGCTTCATATTTCGGAGTATCTTCCACAGATCTTATACCCATGCTTACGAAAGCTATTTCTGAACCCTCAGAACCAGAAATTGAACCTAATGCTCCCTGTCAAGAAGTTATAGAATCAAATGTCGATTTAGATAAATTACCCATTTTATTCCATTGTGAGAAAGATGGTGGAAATTATATTAGTTCTGCTGTAGTTATTACTAGAGATCCGGATTATGGTCAAAATATGGATTTTCACAGAGCAATGCAATTTTCTAAAGATAAATTTTCAACCAGAATTGTCAGCGGACGCCATTTTCATCAATTTTTAAAAAGAAATATTGAATTAGATGTTGCGTTTTGCATAGGAAATACTCCAAACGTCCTTATTGCCGGAGCAACATCAGTAGATATTGGAATTGATGAGTTACATATAGCAAACGCATTAGAACCTATCAAACTTGTTAAAGCGAAATCAGTTGATCTCTTAATACCCGCAGAAGCAGAATTTATTTTAGAAGGACGGGTTTTTTTAGAAGAAAAACATGCTGAAGGTCCTTTTGTAGACTTAACGGAAACTTATGATGTAATTAGGGAAGAACCTGTTTTTGAAGTTAAAAAAATAACTCATAGAAATAATGCTATATGGCAAGCTTTATTACCAGGCGCGCTTGAGCATAAATTGTTGATGGGAATGCCTCGAGAACCTACTATTTTTAAAAAGGTGAATGAAACAGGTGTTAAGTGTTTAGATGTGAATGTAAATCCTGGTGGATGTTCTTGGTTACATGCAATAGTTGAAATTGATAAAAATTCAGAGGAAGATGGTAAAAAAGCTATAGAGGGTGCATTTGCTGGTCATACTAGCTGTAAACATGTCTTTATTGTGGATAAAGATATTGATATTTATAATCCTCTTTCAGTAGAGTGGGCAATGGCTACTCGCTTTCAAGGAGATGTGAAAATGATCATCAAAGATAAAGAACCAGGCAGTAGTTTAGATCCCAGTGCTGAACCAGGAACAAAGTTGACTACGAAAATAGGATTTGATTTAACTAAACCCCTTACAGTAAAAGGAAAGAGTTTTGAAATTGCCGAGTTTCCTAAGGTTGATATTAACAAATATTTCAAAGGAAAGGATTAGTTGAAAATGGACTTAACATCAGAAGAGCAAGATATGCTCGATGGTAAATTTGGAAAAGCAGCTCAGAAATCTATGGAAATTTTATCAGCTTTAGGTGAGATCTTTAATGCTGAATCTATGGTTGAGGTTACCGGTGTTCAGATAGCTGGAGTTTCATATGATAATCTAGGTGAAGCGGGTTTGGAATTTTTAAGTGAAATGGCAGAAGATGGAAAAGTTAAAGTTTTAACAACCTTAAATCCTGCAGGAATGGATCGCGAAAATTGGCGTTTGTTAGGAATAGATGAGGAATTTGCTAAGAATCAGAATCGTGTAATTGATGCATTTGCAAGAATGGGTGTAATTACTACATGTTCTTGCACTCCTTATTTAATCGGAAATTCGCCTCACTTTGGACAACATATTGCATGGGCTGAAAGTAGTGCAGTATGTTATGCAAACTCGGTTATTGGTGCACGAACAAATCGAGAAGGAGGACCAAGTGCATTAGCATCCGCAATAACTGGAAAAACACCAAATTATGGGTATCACTTAGATGAAAATCGTTACGGTCAAGTTTTAGTAAAGGTAAATTGTGATCTCAAAGGTACTGACGAATTTGGTGTATTAGGAAAAATCATTGGTGATAAATTAGTAGAATTAGGAATGAAAATCCCCTATATCATTGGAATATCTTCTGCTACAGTTGAAGAGCTTAAATCATTTTGTGCATCAGTAGCTACATATGGGGGAACAGCATTATTTCATATGAAAGGAATAACTCCCGAATATGATAAATATCCGCAACCTAGCGAGAATTTAATTGAAATAAATGAGACTAATTTAGAACAAGCCCGAAATAAACTTATTGATGATGACATTGAAGTGGATTTTGTAAGTGTTGGTTGTCCTCATGCTTCAATTTATGAAATTGAAAAAATATCGCGTTTATTAAAGGGGAAAAAAGTAAATAAAGAATTTTGGATTACTACCGCAAGACCCACCAAAAGAATTGCTGATGAAGCAGGTTATTCTAAAATTATTGAAAAAGCGGGAGCAAAATTTGCTGCAGATACGTGCTGTGTTGTAGCTCCAATAAAGGGACGGTTCAAAGGAATTATGGTTGATTCTGCTAAGGCTTGTTATTATGGTCGTGCAAAGAACAAATTTAAAGTAAAAATTGGAACGATTGAAGATTGTATTGAGGAGGCTATAAAATGAAATTAAAGGGAAGAAAAATATATAAAGGAATTGTTGAAGCTGAAGCAATTGTAACTAAGGATGGAATTTCATTTTATGGAGGAGTTGATCCTGAAACGGGTAAGATTGTTGAGGTAGGCCATGAACTTGAAGGCCAATCTATCATTGGAAAGGTTTTAGTCTTTCCATCTGGCAAAGGCTCTACAGTTGGATCTTATACCATGTATAGAATGATGAAAAATAATACTGCCCCTGCAGCAATTGTAAATGAACAAATTGATACAATCGTAGCAGTAGGTTGTATCATTAGCGAAATTCCTTGTTTAGATAAAGTAAATATAAATAATATTAAAACGGGACAAAATATACTTGTTAATGCTTCAGAAGGATTTTTAGAGGTGAAATAATTGGGTATCGGGAGGGGTTATGGAAAAACAATCTTATTCGGGGAACATTTTGTAGTTTTTGGGCTCCCTGCAATTGCGTCAGCATTAGGATCTTTTACCCTCGCAGAGGTTAAGGTATCTGAAGGAAAAGGATATACTGTCAATGATCAGAGACCTGCTACACCCGGATATAAAAAAACAAAATACAAAGAGTCAATGCAATCAATAATGAATGTAATTGATCATTTAAATATTGATTTAAATAATAATAAAATTGAGATTACTTTTTCTGGTGATTTAATTGCTGCAAGTGGAGTTGGGGCTTCTGCAGCTCAATGTACATCATTAGCTCGAGCGTTAAACAGTACGTTTAATCTTGATTTAAATAACGAAAAGGTTAACGACGCAGCCTTTGAGGGAGAGAAAGCATACCATGGAACACCTTCTGGAATTGATAATACAGCTTCTACATATGGTGGATTGATTTGGTTTGTTAAAAACTTAAGTGGGGGCAAAAATATAATGGATCTTTTACAGATGCCAAAAAAAGTACCTCTAATAATAGCTAATTCAGGAATTACAGCTTCAACAACTGAAGTTGTTGCTGATGTTCGCCATTTAAAAGAAAAAAAACCTGAAAAGTTCGAAAAAATTTTTGTCAAATATAACGAATTAGTAAAACTAGCTAAAAAAGCCTTACTTGAAGGAGATATTGTCAATATAGGTAAACTAATGAACCAAAATCACAAATTATTACAAGAGATCAATGTGTCGGGAGAGATCAATGACAAATTAGTCAATCTTGCTCTGAAAAATGGAGCTATTGGTGCTAAAATGACTGGAACTGGTCGAGGTGGTTTAGTTATTGCTTTAGCAGAAAATGAGAAAATACAAGAAAAGATTGCTAACGCTATTGAAAAAGAAGGATATGATGTTTGGAAAACCATGATAGGATGAGAGAGATTAAAAATTGCGAAAGAATAATGAAGTAATAATTTTAAAATTAGGTGGAAGTTTATTAACTGATAAAAATCAACCATTTTCAATAAGAGAAAACGTAATAGAAAATTCAATTGATCAAATTATAAATTATAACAAATCACTTATTTTAATTCATGGAGGGGGATCTTTTGGTCACCCCCTAGCAAAAAAGTATGAAATTTCTGAAGGACGGAACATTTCTATTGAAAACCAAGTATTAGGGCTTTCAAAAACACACGAGGCTATGAATAAATTAAATTCACTACTAATTAATAAATTTTTAGAGAAAAATTTTCCCGTGATTCCTTTTCAACCTTCTAGTATTTTTTTCAAAAATTATGAGAAAATCTTAACACCTACGATAGATATAATTGAAACTGCACTGGACATTGAACTATTGCCTATTTTATATGGAGATATCATTTTTGAGATAAATGGTTCTTTTTCAATTATTTCAGGAGACAAAATAATTTTTGAATTATGCAAAAAATTAAAGCGGTATAAAGTTTCAAAAGTTATATTTGCAATTGAAAAGGATGGGATATTTGTACGTAGCAACAACAAAGACGAAGATTATCAAAAATTAGTATCTGAAATTAGCTATGATGATTTAGACAATTTAGTTTTAGCTAATTTAGATAATAAAATCGATGTTACGGGAGGAATCCGTGGAAAGATTGACATTATTAAAAAAATTTGTAAAAAACATATTCCTGTTCAAATAATAAACGGTATGAAGGAAGAATTTATCATGAAGGCTTTAAAATCTAAAGATATAGTATGCACAAAAATAAATCCGCCTAATAAAGATAAATTAGAAGATATTAGGGAGAGAAAATTAGATCATTTAAAAATTCCGATAGAATATGACGTACAACATAGGATAAACCATTTTAAGGATATAAAGTTGCTCCATTATCCACTTCCGCAAATAGATTTTAGTGAAGTTAATCTTTCTACTAGATTCTTTAATAAAATAATCTCTGCTCCGATTTGTATAGCAGCTATAACGGGCGGACACATTTTATCAGGAAGAATTAATGAAATTTTAGCGAAAGCGGCTGAAGCTGAAAATGTAATTATGAGTGTGGGTAGCCAACGAGTTGGATTAATGGATCCTACATCAGTTGAAACGTTCAAGGTGGTGAGGAAGGTCGCTCCAAATATCCCTATAATTGGAAATTTAGGCATTGGCCAAATCAGTAACCCTAAATTTAACATTGAAGACTTTAAAAGCTGTATTGAAATGATTAATGCTGATGTTATGGCTATTCATTTTAATGCTCTACATGAATTAGTTCAAGATAAAGGGGATATTTCATATAAAAATTTTAATAAGAATTTCGAAAAAATTAGAAATACTTACGAAATTCCGATCATCGCAAAAGAAGTGGGAACCGGCTTTAATCAAGAAGTAGCCATAAATTTAGAAAAACTTGGTTTTGATGGTTTTGACATTGGTGGAACTGGAGGCACCAGTTTTGCAGCTATAGAATCTAACCGGGATAATTTTGATAATGATAAGTATTCACGTAATCCTGCTGAGGTTTTTAGGGAATGGGGTATACCAACGCCAATCAGTATATTAAATGTGAGAAAAATATCGCAAAAGCTCATAATTGCAACTGGGGGATTAAAAACAGGTTTGGATATTGCTAAAAGTATAGCATTAGGAGCAGATATAAGTGGTTTTGCTTACAAATTCCTTATAACCGCATGGGAAGATATGAAAATTCATACAATATCTAATACAATAAAGGAAATAAAGACATTAAAAAACGAATTACGGTCTAGCTTATGGTTAATGAATCTTAAGAGTCCAAGCGAGTTGAAAGGTAATCAGAAAAAATACATACTCCTTGGAAAACTTAATCAGTGGCTAAATCAAAATTATTAGTACTTTATCTGTATAATCAATTTAAACGAAGTTAGGTATTGGACTAATAGTCTCCCCATCTTTTTATCTCGCTCTCAATACCGATGTGATCTAAAATTCTACCAACAAAATATTCATGAAGTTCATTAATATTTTTAGGTTTAATGTAGTAGGAAGGAATCGGAGGAGCTATTATAACTCCAAGTTTTGATAATTTAAGCATGTTTTCCAAATGAATTGCGCTAAAAGGGCTTTCTCTTACCACAAGGATAAGTTTTCTATTTTCTTTTATCATTACATCTGCTGCTCGAGTAATCAAATTATCGGCATAGCCATTAGCGATAGAAGCTAAGGTTTTCATTGAACAAGGTATTATAATCATTGCATTCACTTTATATGAGCCGCTAGCTGGTGGTGCAGTTAAATCATCAGCATTATAGTTTTTATTTGCTAATTTTCGAATATCTTCCACTTTATATTCAGATTCAATCTTAATGATTTTTTCAGCTATTTTTGATATTATTAATTCTGTTTTAATATCCTTTATTTTTAATTTTTCCAATAATTTAACCGCAAGTATTATACCTGAGGCACCTGTAATCGCAATTAACACTTTGTTCTCTCCCCATTAATGTTTGAATTTTATTATTTCTGAATAATATTTAATTATTTTAGTGATTTTTTAAAAAAAATTTTTAATCAAAAAATATTAAAATTTTCTATTAACCACAAAATTTAATAAGTCATTAAAGAACTCCAAATCTGAGTCATTTATTACATATTCTAATTTTTCAAGTGAGTCTCTTGCTTCTTCATAATATTTTTTTGCCAGTATTTTGCTTGAATTAATTACATCTGCTTTAAGAAACATCGCTTTTATTTCTTTCACCTCTGAATCTGTTATTTCTTGTTTCTCAATTAACTGATTAAGGTGATCTACGTCATTATATTCCAACTTATTATACGCTTCAATTAACAAACAAGTTTTCTTTCCTTCTCTAATATCACCGTCAGTAGGCTTTCCTGTAATCTTTTCATCTCCGAATGTTCCTAAAATATCGTCAATGATTTGAAAAATAATTCCTAAATTAATCCCATAAGTTGATAACATAGTCTTGTATTTATCTTGAACCTTAGCATAGTTTGCTCCTATTAAAATTGATTTTTCTAGCAGAGCACCAGTTTTTAATGAAATCATTTCAATATAATCTTCAATTGCCAAAATTTTACGATTTACCATATCTGTTTCAATCAAAACTCCATTAGCAATTTCTATAAATGCTTGTTGATAATAATTAATAGCATTTAAATTCAAATCCCATTTATACTCATTATAAAGATAAGCATCTAAACCTAAGAAAAATGCTGAATCACCCCCTATAATCCCTATTGAGTTACCAAAATCAATATTATTCATCTTATTCAGACTATAATTCTGATGATAATTTTGAAATCTATAATGAAACGCAGGATTTCCTCTTCTAAAATTGTCTTTATCTATGATATCATCATGTATTAATGAAGCATTATGAAGAAATTCTACTCCAACGCTAGGAAATATTATCCTTTCGTCTCTTTCTTTGCTAAACGCATTAAATGAAGCAATACATAATAACGGGCGGATTCTTTTTCCCCCTGCTAAAAAATAGTTTTTTAATTCCTGGTAATACTCTTGTAAAAAGCTATTTTTGACCTCTTTTAACTTCTTATCGTAAATTATACTAATCGCATCGTTAATTTTTTCATTATAATATTTTACATATTCTGGAAATTTCATCTTTTGATATCTCCTTTAAATTAATTTCCTCATAACAATTTCTGAGCTCCGATATTTTTCCCAAAGTGATAAAAACTTCTTTAAAGTCTCATCATTATCAAATATTTTATCTCTCGCTATTCTTTTAGCCTTTAATACTCTGAGAAAGTTTTTATCTAATAATCTTTCATATTGAGTTCCTAATTTATCAAGCTTATCTTTTGATTCACATGATTTAATGGATTCAATAGCAAATTGACCAGACATCATTGCATATGGTATTCCTTTTCCACTTATTGGATCCACAATTCCTCCAGCATCTCCCACTGCAAATACATTCTCTTTATAAAGTTGAGACCTTAAACCTACAGGAATCAAATGTGGTTTAAATATTTCAATTACTGAGTTTTTTAGAGCGGTTTTTACAAATGGGATGGCTATAAATTTTTTGAATTCTTCCCTTGAATTCTTTATCAGGTTAATTTGGTTTCCCCAGCCTACCGTTATAATTTCTTCTTTTGGAAATAACCAGGCATAACCAATAGGAATTAGGTTTTTAATTCCGAAGAATAAATGAACTGTATCAGATCCCAAAATGTTATTAATATATGATTTTGAAGTTTTCATTTCTTTGGTTATTGTTAAAATTAGATTCGACTTTTCGAAAAATGGCCATTTAAGTGCTTTCAGAGTGGATGAGGTAACACCATCAGCAGCGATTATATACTTTGCAGAATATTTTTCATTTTTTGTGATAATTTGATATGAATCCCCAATCTTAACTATACTTATGAGCCTCTCTCTGTCTTTTAACACTGCTCCACTAGCAACAGCCATATCGGCTAAAAATTTATCAAATATGCTACGCCAGATTACAGCTCCTTTTCCTCTTTTTGAATAATCGTAACCATCAACATGGTGTAATTCTAAAGATTCTATAATTCTTCCAATCTTATCCTCGGGATAATCAATTTCTTCTACTAACTCCCAAGCTATTGCGCCACCACATGCTTTGTACCTTCCACCTTCATTAAGTCTCTCTTTTTCAAGTAAACATACAGAATATCCATTTTCTGCAGCAGTTTTAGCAGCTATTGAGCCTCCAGGTCCAGCTCCAACAACAATTATATCAAAATTTTGCATGTAACTTCAATCTTTAATTAATTTTAGAACTAAGTAAAAAGATAATGGTTCTATAAAAAGAGTATCACATAAA
>Ga0180437_10001714_pt1 | contig 37064 bp, 32 predicted proteins | sample SS_ome_4_FD_132410 | JGI IMG/M metagenome (GOLD analysis project Ga0180437, IMG submission 132410) | Hypersaline lake sediment archaeal communities from the Salton Sea, California, USA - SS_3_D_1 metaG | ecosystem: Environmental > Aquatic > Non-marine Saline and Alkaline > Hypersaline >...
GGGTCGACCACGGGCCATCTCAAATGACGCAAACTCTCTGTACGAGCTCATATTCATCGGCGCCAGCTCGATAATCTTCTTGAACTCGGACTCGGCCTCATCACTTTTCCCCGCCCTTTGGAGCGCCTTCGCCAGAAGCAATCTGGCTTCCGGGTCGCTCTCGCTTGCATCCACCAATTTCCGGTAGGCCTCTATAGCTTCCTCCTCTTTCCTCTGTCTGTAGTATATGGCGGCCAGGTCCCTATACCCCCTGAGATTCAAAGGTTCCAGCTCGATCACCCGTTCCATCTCTCCGGCGGCCTCAGCAAGTTCACCGGAGCGAAGATGAATCCGCGCGAGCATCCGACGTCCTTCCGCGTCGTCGGGACTCATCGCAACCGCCTTCAGGCAGCTTTGTTTCGCTTCCTCGATCTTGTCTAATCTAACTTGTGTGTCAGCCAGCTTGAGCAATACTTCCGAGGACGACGGGTCAAACTCAGCGGCTTGCAGAAAAGACTGTTCCGCATCCTTCGCCCTCTTGTTCGCCAGAAACAGCACTCCTTGTGCGAAGTGTGCGAGCACCTTAGCCCTGTCTGATGGCTCGCAAACCTCGCGCCATACCGTCTCGCTCTCCGGCTCCGCCCGCCCGCCCCTAAGGCTCGCACAACCGGACGCCAGAACCAACAGCACAACTGATACGCCTAAGGCAGGAATCACTCTCGGCTCATTCATCAGGTGGGGTCTCATCGACCAGATCCGGGCGAGGTAGCCCAACCTCTTCTCAGAAAGTTGGCGACCTAACTGGACACGCCCTCCCATCACAACCTTCCTTCCGCTACGCCCACGCACACTTCATTAAGAAGCATTGTCGCACATCACGGTTGTTAACAGCGTGAGCAATCTCCCTCGATCGCCTTCCAACTCGGGACCGGCTCGGGGCGGGGTGCCGCTACTGGCCCGCTTGGTCCGCCCGGACGTTGGTCTCCGCTTCTGCCGTTTCCTCATTCCGGGCGTTCGTTTTCTTCGGACCCATGCCCCGTTTTACTCGCACCGACTTTCCGACACGCTCCCTCAGATAGTAAAGCTTCGAACGCCTTACTTTCCCGTATCGCACAACCTCAACTTTCTCGATCCGCGGGGAGTGCATGGGGAATATTCTCTCCACCCCTTCGCCAAATGAGATGCGTCTCACCGTGAACGTCTCGCCGGTCCCGCTGCCCCGTCGCCTGATGACAATGCCCTCAAACACCTGAACCCGCTCACGCTCGCCCTCAACGATCTTCAGGTGAACGCGTACAGTGTCTCCAACACCGAATTCATCTTCGTTTGCCTTCTTCTGTTCCACGCCAACCAGCTCACCGATATCCATCCCGGACCTCCTTCGCATATCGTCATATTCGCGCGATATAACACCCAATTAGCCATGAATATTACTATTCCGCATCAAGCTCCGCTTTCGCTTGCTCCAGTACAACGATCTCGCCTGCCTCAAGACCTTCCTGCTGCACCAGATCCGGCCGCCTTTGCAGTGTTCTCTTAAAAGCCTCTTTGAGCCGCCAATCCTCAATCATCTTGTGGTCGCCTGACAGCAGAACGTCCGGGACCGTCATTCCCCGGAATGACCGCGGTCGGGTATACTGAGGGCTCCCGAGACGTGCCCGACGAAACGAATCCGTCCTAAGACTTGACTCGTTGCCGATAACGCCCGGAATCAGCCTGCTCACCGCCTCAACGATCACCAGAGCCGGGATCTCCCCGCCTGACAGCACGTAGTCCCCGATTGAGATCTCATCGGTAACAAGTGCGAGCCTGATCCTTTCATCCACGCCCTCGTAGCGCCCGCAGACCAGCACCATGTCCTCCTTTGAAGCGAGATCCCCCGCTATCCCCTGATTGAACGGTCTCCCCTGGGGTGAGAGCAAAACGATGTTTTCCAACGAATTGACTTCCTTCAAGCTCTCGACCGCAGCGAAGACAGGTTCCGGCTTGAGAACCATTCCAGGTCCTCCGCCAAATGGAGCGTCATCGGTCACTCTGTGTTTGTCGGTCGCGAAATCTCTGATGTTCACCAGATTCACGTTCACCAGCCCGCACTCGCGGGCCCTACCGAGAATGCTCGATCTGAGCGGGCCTTCAAACGTTTCCGGAAACAACGTCAGGATGTCAATTCTCATCTAAACTCTCGCGCAGCAGCTCCGAATCGAGCGTCAACACACCGTTAGCCACGTCAACGTTGACAACACAACCTTGTACTGCGGGGACCATAAGCTCACGACCTTCCTTGTCGAGAACCTCGTAAACGTCGTTTGCTCCCGTCTTGTAAACCGCGTGCAGACGGCCGAGCACACGACCCGATATGTCAACGACGCTCATCCCTATGAGATCGTCAACATAATGCTCATCGTCCTCCAGCGGGTAGCGTTCCTCCTCCCGCACGACGACGAGCGCCTTCTTCGCAAACGCGATCTCTTCTTTGCCGTACCCGGTGGCGAGTGTGATCAGCGCCTTCCCCTCAAGAAGCTCGACGTGTTCCACGTCCAACCCCTTGAGGTCCCCTGCAGCCGTCTTCAACACGATCCGGCGCATATTTAGAAACCGCTCCGGATGACCGGTTTCACAGAGGACTCTCAGTTGGCGCTTCGGGAAATTGACCGAAATCACCCTGCCGACAAGCACCAAGTCAGCATCGTGCTCCCGCTCGCTCATACCTATTGTGTGCCGTCCGCGACCCGATCTTACATACGACGCTACGTTCCAACTATTCCACTATCTCCAGTACTGCGCGGACGTTCTCCTTGGTTGCAGCAGCGCTGAGGAGTGTTCTTATGGCCTTAGCCGTACGGCCCTGTTTGCCAATAACCTGGCCCATATCGTTCGGATGGACCTTGAGCTCCAACACCTTGGTTCTCTCGCCCTCAACCACCCTTACGCTAACATCTTCAGGATGGTCCACAAGGGCTCGTGCAACATACTCTACTAACTCTTTCATAAGTCTTCCCCATGGAGTCTCACATTTCAACTCGCGTGGTTCTAAATTCCGGTCAGTCTGTCGTTCCGCCCGCCGGTGCTTCCTGTCCAGAGGCGGCTTTGGCCAGTATTCCTTTCCTCGAGAGGATATTGCGAACGGTCGCGCTGGGGCGCGCACCTCGTTTGAGCCATTCAATGGCCTTCTGCTCGTCAACCTTTTCCACCGCCGGTTGCCCGAGCGGCTGGTATACACCGAGCGTGTCAATGCACGTACCGTCCCTCGGCTTGCGCGAGTCCACGACCACAACCCTGTAATAAGGCATCCCTTTTTTGCCAACTCTCTTCAACCTGATCGTCGCTGCCATCTAGTTCTCTCCCGCGTTCTCTCCCACTGCTAGCATGTCTATCGACTCCACCGGCGTCACCGATTTCTCATAGCTTGAAGGGAGATAGCGCACCGGCCCTTCGTACCTTACCAAGCTTGCTCAGGCTCTTCATCATCTTCTTCACTTGCCCGAACTGTTTCAGCAGAGCGTTAACCTCCTGAACGGTCGTACCGCTCCCACGCGCTATCCTTCGCCGGCGACTACCATCGACCATCTTGGGGTGTCGCCTTTCCTGCAAGGTCATGGAGCTTATGATGGCCTCGACCCTGACCAGATCACGTTCGTCCGGTTGGATCCCCTTCATCCTCGCCATCCCAGGAATCATGCTCACAACCTGTTCTATAGGTCCCATACTGCGCAACCGGCGCAGCTGATCAACAAAATCCTCGAGGTTGAACTGCTGTTTGCGGAGCTTCTCCTCGAGCCTTCTCGCCTCATCATCATCAATGCTGCTCTGTGCCTTCTCCACGAGTGAGACCACGTCGCCCATGCCGAGTATGCGCGAGGCCATTCGGTCCGGATGAAACGGTTCGATGGCATCGAGCTTCTCACCTACACCGACGAGTTTTATGGGACATCCCGCGGTGCGTCGCACCGACAGCGCCGCGCCTCCTCGCGCATCGCCGTCCATTTTAGTGAGAACCACACCGGTCAGCTCAAGGTTTCCGTGAAATGTGGCGGCCGCTTTGACCGCGTCCTGTCCGGTCATGGCGTCTGCCACGAAGAGTATCTCGTGCGGCTTGATAGCCTGTTTAATATTGCGCAACTCCGTCATAAGCTGCTCGTCTATGTGAAGACGTCCGGCAGTATCGAGCACGACCAGATCGTGCCGGTCCCGTTTTGCCTCTTCGACCGCCTGTCTGCAGATGGTGATCGGGCTGACAGTACCGGTCCTCGAAAAGAAAGCCGCCCCTGCCTGTTCCGCGACGATCTTCAACTGTTCTATCGCAGCGGGCCGGTACACGTCTGCAGCCACAACAACGGGGCTGTGCCCTTTCGAGCGGTACATTTTCGCCAGCTTGCCGGCGGTCGTCGTCTTGCCGGAGCCGTGCAATCCGACCAACATCAGCACCGTCGGCGGCGAAGAAGCCAGCCGGATCTCGCTTTTCTTGTCGCCCATTACCTTTATCAGCTCGTCGTGCACTATCTTGATAAGCTGCTGTGCCGGCGTTACGCTGTCGAACACCCTCTTGCCCAGCGCCGCCCGCTCGACATCTTCGACAAACTCCTTGGCGACCTTGTAGTTAACGTCGGCTTCAAGCAGGGCGAGACGCACCTCGCGCAACCCCTCGCGCATGTTGCGCTCGGTCAGTTTCCCCTGTCCTCTGAGCTTCCTAAACGTCTTCTGCAGTTTTTCGGTCAGCGTTTCAAACATGTCACAGCACCTTCGGCGGTCGCCGATGTGGACTTCAGGCACAACACGGGACCCTGCCACAGCGGAAAGGAGGGTTTCGCCACGAGCAAATCACCGAAACCCTCCCTCTGACTACTACGACCGCGACGCTCTAATATCCTGGCTTTCTACCCTGCGCCAGAATAATAGCACAATTGGAGGCCGAAATCAAGCGAAACCGATCTTTCTGGCACGTCAGGATTGTGCTGCAGGATCGGACCGTGGCGCGACCCTCCGCAGCCACCACAGCACGTGCCGGTCAATGCTCGGCCTTTGGAATTCACACAGATTTCCACAGCCCAAAGCGCAGCCGTTCGAGAACGGGCTCGCGCCGTGTAGGGTGGTGAAATCGTACGCCGGCGACGCAAAAACGCCACACACAGAACAGAAACCTCCCGTTTAGTGTATAATTATAGCCAATAACGGGTTTAGTCCTGCGTCATGGTTGCGGTGTCGCAGAAGACGTAGGGATAGTAATTTCGGATACGCAGTCCGGTTGATCGGCTGCTATCGGGCAACACGAATTTGGCTGCACTATCCAGGATCGGACAGCCGTGCCCCGGGAGGAGGCCGACCAATGACGAGGCAGCAAACCAGCAATTACATCAAGGAAATCCTCGCGCTCAAGGACGAAGAAGGCAGCAAGATGTTCGACTCGGTAGCACTCATAAGAAAACCGCAGAGTCGGCGAGGACAACGGTACGCTATCAGCGTTCGGGACGTTAAGTCAGGACAGACGCTGCGCCTTTCGACAAAACGCGATGTCGCACTGTTAATCAAGAAGTGCAAGCGAGGACGGCGCAAGACGCGGGTGCCTGGTAGCAGATAGAGTCCCGTGCGAACCCACGCCTAGCGTGACATCAGGTACGTCGGACTACTTTCTTCACGAGTCCGGCACGCGCGGATCGGGTTAACCGCTACTGCACATTGATACCGGCGGCCGTGAGCGCATAATCCCTGTACTGTATCAGAGGCGACTCCATGAGTATCATCATCCGCTGCGCCTCCATGGAACCTTCGCCGTGCATGGTGACGACCTCCATGTGCGCGCTCGATGCCGAACACACCATGTCGTGGGTGAGTTGCACCATCTTCATGCGCTCTTCAGTCGTGTACCTGGACGACCCTCCGAGGTAATGTTCCAGATAGTCGTGGATATCAGGGTTCTGCCAGTCGAGGTACGTGGGCATCGTCGTAATGATACCGCCGGCGATGTCCTGGACGATCTTGATCATCTCGTGGTAGTGCCTGGCGAAATGGAGTTTGCCCATGTTGGTGATAAGCGGGTTGGGAACGGCTATATCGCCGTACATCACCGGCGATTTGATGGCCGCGGTCGCCAACGCCTTGAGCGTCTCGACATAAGCGGCGATCTCAACGAGTTTCCCGCGAATATGACCTCTGGTCTCGATACCGTTCATCTCGGCCATGGCCAACGCGACTCCTGCAAGCACCTCGACCACCGGAATCTTGTAGCTGACCGCAGTGAACCGGTGGTACGTGGCGAACGTGTACGCGATCATCATCGAGTGCTGCCATTCGCCGCACATGAACACCCGGTCCCACGGCACAAAGACGTTGTCGAACACGATCATCGCCTCGACGAGACCGCGTACCGGACGGTTCGACGGGAACTCGGCGGGCGTTCGGTCGCCTCGACCCGGCCGGCATATGAAGGTGACGCCTTCAGCGTTGGCCGGCACGGCGCATGCCACAGCATACTCCGGCTCGTTCTCGCGCATCTGGCGCGTCGGCAGCACAAGTATCTCGTTGGCCACCGGTGCGCCGGTGATATGGATCTTGGCCCCTTTGAGTATGATCCCGTCGTCGTTCTTGTCCGCCACCCGGACGTAATAGTCCGGATGAGCCTGCATAGCCGGCGTCTTGCCCCGGTCGCCCTTCACACAAGTTATTGCACCGCAAAGGTTTAGGTCGTTCCTGCGCAGGTATTCGAGAAAGTTGCGCGCTCGTTCGCTGTACTCCGGTTTCCCCATCTGGCCCGCGGTGGTCATGATGGCGTACATCGCGTCGGTGCCGATATCCTTGCCGAACGGCAAGCCGCCGGTCAACCGGATCGCGGTCCCGATCATCTGCAACCTTTTCTCGAGATCGTCCGGCGTTCTCGGAGGTTCGAAATATCTGCTCATCGGTTCGCCGGTCTCCGGGTGCGGGATAACGAACAGGTCGCGCACCTGCGGAGCTTCTGAATGGCACAGAACGTAATCCCCCGCTGCGGTATCGACGCTGATCTTGAGTATAGGGTGCGTGGTGATGTCCTCAACACGTTCGCCGAGGATATACACCCGGCGCCCGTCCTTGAGACTCTCTTTGAACTGTTCCACCGTACGAAGTCCCATGACAAACTCCTTTCTCGATAGCTCTTGGCGAAGATTCTAACCCGATCGGAACGATTATAGTGCAACACCCCACGAGTGGACAAGACCTTTTCGGGGACACCTTCTTGAAAGAAGGTTATCCCCGAACCCTTTCCAAGAACTTCCGCTCGATCTGTAGGGGCGGTTCGCGAACCGCCCCTACAGTGTCACGCAACCCGCCGGCTGCGGCGGGCTGCGTTGCCCAGAAGTCTTTGGAAGGGGGGGCTGGGGGAGAACCTTTCTGTCTAGAAAGGTTTCCCCCAACACGGTCAGACCGCGAAAATGTCGAATAGTATATAGCCGACAGGTGTATAATAAGAGGAGTGCACCGGCGGATATGAATTCCGCGCAGTCTGTACGAACCTTCACTGATCCGTGGAAGGAAACCTTACATGTTCAAAGGAAAACGTTTCAGAAAGCTGAAACTGTTCGCGGCAACACTCATTGGCTGCGCTGCAGTAGCGGCGGTCGTAGCGGTACTGGTCGCTACGTTTCTGAGGGCGCAGGAGGCGCGGCATCGCCAGATCTGTGCGAACAACTTGCGGCAAATCGGTGTGGCGTTCAAGATGTACGCCGAAGATTGGGATGGGCGGTACCCTCAGTCCCAGATCGACGACAGGAATCCAGACGACATCAAGGTGACAGCGTTCTTCTTCAACGGGCGCGCGATGTTTCCGGAGTATCTGAAGGATGCCAGCCCTCTGGTTTGCCCTTCGGATTCGGGCGGCGTGGAAGCGTTCGAGTCGGGCTGCTGGAACCTCAACGGCGATCCCACTCAGCCGTTTGTGCCGGAGTCTTTCAGTGGGTTGAGCTATGTGTACTTCCCATGGGTTACGACAAGCGATGAAGAGTTTGAGGCGATGGCGATGTATGTCAGCACCAAGCTGGAACCCGCCCTGGCTCTTACTCCTCCGAACCTGGAAGCCGTTGGCCGGGACATGATCCTCTTAGGTACAGGGTGGGAGGGGAAAGGAAACGCCGGCGGTGACAGTCTCTACCGCCTGCGCGAGGGAATAGGCAGGTTTCTCATCACCGACATCGAGGGCATGCCTGGTCCGGGACGGGGCGCTCGTCCGGAGCGGAAGATTCCGGTCATGATGGATTGGATTTGCGCATACACCACCCGCGTATACACCACCACGGACCTGCCGGAGCTGCCGGAATTACCGAAGTTCCCTCCGAACGAATTGGATCGAATTCCGGGCGGGGCAAACGTATTGTTCTTGGACGGCCACGTCGAGTTCCTGAAATACCTGGGCGGTTACCCTGTCACACCCCAGGTGAGCTTCTACCTCTCTGATATTTGATTTTGGACTTACTCCGAGCGCTGCCTCTACAGTCTCACGCCACCAGCCGAGGATTTGAACGGCGGGAATGGAAAGTGCTAGACTTAGGAACCGCGCGAGCGGACAAGCAATCGCGGTCGTTTACGTCGGGGCTCGTTTGAACAGGCGGCTCGTACCATATTCTTGGGAGGGAAAAACTATGTATACTCGTTGCATCGTGGCGGTAGTGGTCGTGGCGTTTCTTGCTGCCGGGACGGCATGTGCGGAACCGGTTTTCCGCACCCAGAACATCTTCCCGGTAGGCGGCAAGCATGTACACGGCAGCAGCATTGTCGAATGTCCAAACGGCGATCTGCTTACGTGCTGGTACCACGGTTCGGGCGAACGCTCGGCCGATGACGTACTCGTACAGGGAGCGCGGTTGAAAAAAGGGGAGCGGCAATGGAGTCCCGTCTTTATCATGGCGGACGTCCCGAGCTTCCCCGACTGCAACCCGGTCCTATATATCGACAGACAGGACCGGCTCTGGCTGTTCTGGGTGGCGGTGCTCGCCAACCGGTGGGAGTGCAGCTATCTGAAATATCGAAGGTCCGAAAACTACCAGGACGCTCTTGTGCCGGAATGGTCCTGGCAGGATGTCATTCAACTGAAACCGGGTGAAGCGTTCACGAAAGCGCTGGAGGAGAAGTTCAAGGAGCTTCGTTATGACGACGGTATGTGGGGAGAGTACGCGCTTCCTTACAGGCGGCTGCTCGTCGAGGCGGCCCGTGATCCGTACAAACGGCAGACCGGATGGATGACGCGCATACACCCGATCACGCTCCCAACCGGCCGGATGCTGCTTCCGCTCTATTCCGACGGGTTCAACGTGTCGCTCGTGGCAATTTCGGACGACAACGGGGACACCTGGCGGGCGAGTCTGCCAATAGTGGGGCTGGGTCCGGTGCAACCCACGTTGGTTAGAAAGAAAGGCGGAACCGTAGTAGCGTATCACCGCGACGCGGGAAATGCGCCGCCCCGAGTGCTCATAAGTAGGTCAGAGGACAACGGCGAATCATGGTCCGTCGCGACCGACACGGATATTCCGAACTCCGGTTCGAGCCTCGAGGTGATTGCCCTCGAGGACGGTCTCTGGCTTATGATCTGTAATGATACCGAGTACGGGCGGCACCGTTTGAGCGCGTTTTTATCCGATGACGAAGGCGAGACATGGAGGTGGAAGCGCCAAATCGAACCGTCGGATAAGGATGGGAAGAGTTTCGGGTATCCCTCAGTTATCCAGACACGCGACGGGCTAATACACATGACGTACTCGTTGAACACGAACTCGGGCCAGAGCATCAGGCACTGTACCATAAACGTGGAGTGGGTAAAGGGAAAGTAAGGAATTCCCTCGGAATCAACTCACCAAAAAGGAGCGAGTGGAATGAGAAACCACCTTTCAGGAAGGCGCATTGGGCATTTGTGTTCGTTGATCGCCGGGCTGTGTCTGTTTGCTTTGTTGGCTTGTCCGGTTTGGGCGGACGTGCCGGTATATCGTGGGGAACCTTCGGGCGAGTTTCTTCGGACATGGCTGCTGTGTGGACCGTTCCGCCTGAAAGACCTCGACGATAGCGCTCCCATTGTGGTGCACTTGCCCGGATTCGAGACGGATTTTCTCAAGGAGCATGGCGGCGAAACCGATCCGCGGATTGAGGAGGGCCAGACGGTGACGTTCGACGGCGGCTCAAACAAGTGGTTCACCTACACGACGGACGGTTTTTCGGTAGATCTTGACGAGGCAATCTCGCCCGACATGTTTTTGGTGGGTTACGGTTACTGCGAGATCGAGTCGCCTGAGGATCGGGTATGTGTTCTCGCCCTGGGCTCGAACGACGGCTGCCGCGTGTGGCTGAACGGCGAGCGGATCTGGGACCACCCGGAAGCACGCGGCATCACAGCCGACGACGACCTCGTTGCGGTTACGCTCCGTAAAGGACGCAACAAGCTTCTGCTCAAGGTGGAAGAACGCGGCAACGTATGGGGTTTCTGCGTCCGTTTCTTACCGTTTGAGGCCGAGAAATTCGCCGATCGCTCCCAATTGTTCCGCGTCGTCACCGGCGAGGACGGGAGGGCGGTGCTCCGCTTCTTGCAGCCAGCGTCGGTGGCGAAACGCATCGTCAAAACCGCGCGCCTCGAGGCTGTGTCTGTGGACGAGCCCGAACGCGTCCTGTGGAGCGAAGATTGGTCGAAAGAACGGGAAATGCACATCGGACCTGAGGCCGACCAGTATGGCAAATACCTGCTCCGGATCAAGACCGTCCTGATGGACGGGTCCGAATGGACGCAGACTTACCATTTTGCCGCCGGTAAGCGCACCGAGCACGTGCTGTTCGATCAAGGCAAGACGGATTACGCCATTGTGGTGGGTGAGGAGGCGTCCGAATCGGAAAAGTGGGCGGCGAACGAGCTGCAGCATTGGCTCAGAGAGGTGAGCGGGGCCGAATTTCCCATCCGGTCGGATGCCGGGATGCCCGGCGAGCACGAGATTGTCGTCGGGTTCAACCGGCGCGCGCGCGCGCTGCTCGGTCCGGCCCCCGCAACGCCCGACGACGGCGACGAATCTTTCACTTACAGGAATGTAGGCCCCTCTATCGTAATATGGGGCGGGAAACAGCGCGGAACCATGTACGGTGTGATGACTTTCCTCGAACGGGAGCTCGGTTGCCGCTGGTACACGCCCCGTGTCAGCGTCGTGCCGAAGAAGGACCGTTACGCCTTCGACCACCTGCGCCATTCCGAATCGCCGGGCATTCGCGTGCGCAACGATTTCTACCATGAAGCCTTCGAGCCTATTTGGGCCGCCCGCCAGAAGGTCAACGGCGCCATGAATTACCGTGAACAGCCCGGCGGAGTGGAAGCTTATTGGGCGGTTCACACGTTCTACCACCTCGTGCGGCCGTCCGAGTTTTTCGCCGAACATCCGGAGTATTACAGCCTCATAAACGGCGAACGAGTCCACGCGGGGGCACAGCTTTGTGTGACCAACCCTGACGTGGTCCGTATCGCCACCGAGCGGCTCAAGCAGGTCATGCGCGACTATCCCGGGAACCTGATCTACTCCCTGTCGCAGAACGACTGGAGGAACCCGTGCCAGTGCGATAAGTGCGCGGCAATCGTTGAACGCGAAGAGAGCGAGTCGGGCCCGATCATCTGGTTTGTGAACCGGGTCGCCGAGCAAATCGAGGATGAATTCCCGGACAAGTTCGTCGGTACGCTCGCTTATTCGTACACGCGCAAGCCCTGCAAGACGCTTAAGCCGAGACACAACGTGGTCGTCCGGTTATGCAGCATCGAATGCTGTTTCGCTCACGATTTTCTCAGTTGTCCCGAGAACAAATCGTTCGTGGAGGACCTTCTTGGTTGGGCCGCAATCGCGCCCCACCTTTACATCTGGGACTATGTAGTTAACTTCGACCACTACACCATGCCGTATCCAAACTTCCGCGTTCTGCAGTCGAACATCCGAACATTTCGCGACAACAAGGCCATTGGCATTATGGAGCAGGCCGCGTACCAGAGTCGTGGCGGGGAGTTCGCCGAGTTGCGCGCCTACGTGATCGCGAAGTTGCTGTGGAATCCTGACTGCGACGTCGAGCGGGTCATCGACGATTTTATGTACGGCTACTACGGACGAAGCGGCCAGCACGTGCGCCGCTACTTCGACTTGCTGCACAGCCGCTTAACTCCCGAGACACACATCCATCTCGGGCTAAGGCCGGACGACCCGCTTTTCTCCGACGAGTTCGTGCGGCAGGCGGAGGCGATCTTCGACGAGGCGGAAGCCGTGGCCGACACAGAGGAAATCCGCCAGCGCGTCGAGATGGCGCGTCTGCCGATCATGTACCTGAAGTGTTTGCGGGTACCCCTCGAGGCCAAGTTCGACGGCACTTACTCCCGGTTCTGCGAGATCGTCGAACGAGAAGGTATCACTCATTATGCGGAACGCGGCGAGCCGCACCGAGTGGGATTCCACAAGAAGGTCGAGGCGGCCAAGTAACCAATTCGACCGCGCGTAGCGGTTGACAGGATGGACGAGTTGTATTACTGTGTAGGTCAAGTCAAATGTCGGGGTCTTGCCACACGGTGTTTAGGGTGTCACACAGGTTCTTTGCGAGCTCGGCATCCGCAGCGGCGGACTATTCGTCTAAGAAAAAGGGTACAGACACGTCTCCGCTCGTGCCTCGCTGCGGCCTACTCCGCCAAAGTAGCCTTTGGCTACGAAGGCCGGGCTTGTGTCAGTCCCCATTTTCTTAGGAGGAGGTGATGCCCGCCAAGGTGCAGGTTGGGTGTTGTTGAATGCTTAGTGGTGTTTTGATTCTGAAAGGGGGATGTGCGATGAAGAAACGAAAAGGGTTCACGCTTATCGAGCTTCTGGTGGTCATAGCGATCATCGGCATACTTGCGGCGATACTTCTGCCGGCGTTGGCGCGTGCAAGAGAGGCTGCACGACGCGCGTCATGCCAGAACAACCTCAAACAATGGGGTCTTATCTTCAAGATGTACGCCAACGAGTGGGATGGTAAGCTGCCGCCCATAGCCGATCCGCAGATGTTTTGCCCGAACGCGGACGACGGCAACGGCGCTTTCATAGGGTTTGCGGGCTGTCCGCACGGGTATTCCATTTACCCGGAGTATCTCACCGATATGAACATATGGGTCTGCCCGTCCGACGAGGACAACCGCCGGGATTTCTACGACGGCGGTCCGTACGGCACGGGATTCTTTAACGACGCCGACGGCAACCCCATTGTTGAATGTTTTGACGGGATCAGTTACAACTACCTCGGCTGGGTTATTATGAACGACGACGAGGTCAATGCGGCAGTGCCGTTGGTGGGTAGTCTCATCGCCGGCCTCATATCGCCGGACGAAGATTTCAGTATTGAAGACGACGACGTTATCGGAGATCACACGTTCTACCGCCTTAGAGAAGGTATCGAGCGTTTCATGATCACGGACATCAACAACCCTGCAGCCACGGCGGTGGCCCAGAGCGAACTGCCGGTACAATGGGACTGGATCGGTATCGCTGCTGCAACGTTCAACCACGTGCCGGGCGGATGCAACGTGCTGTTTCTGGACGGCCATGTGGAGTTCATAAAGTACCCGGGCGACTTCCCGGTAACGGAGACTTTCGCCAGACTTGCCAACCTAGTTGCGGAATTGTAATATCAGTTAGGCCTGGGGAGGGTCTGCCGGAACAATCCACACCCCGGTCGAGTGGCGGGCTGAAGAACGGACGCACACACAGTACGGCCTGATACGTCTATCACGGTGCAGATGTATACCGCCGGCAAGAACGGGAATTGTGGTGGGCGCAGACGTGACCGTCGTTCGTTCAGTCCAACCGGATACCTTGCCTGTGGAGCCACTCTTTCAGGTCGGCCATCTCCGTGTCGAACTCTTCCTTATCATAGTCGTCTTCCATTTTGCGTATCTGCTCGGCGAGCTCCGGCCGATCCTGAAGGGTGCCGTTAAGTGATTCCTCGAACTTTTCGCTCCTGGCCCGCAGGTCGTCGAGCTCAACCGGCAGGTTGAGGATACCGGCCAGCTTTCTGGTGGCGGCCTCGATGCATTTGACGTTCCTGCCCTCCACGTAAGCTGGTATTTCCGCAACGAGGGTGGTCATTCCCAGACCCTTCTGTCTCGCCAAGACGGTCATGTAGGTCACTATGCTTGCCGGTCCCTCGTAGTTCGATGGTTTCAGGCTGTACCGCTGCAAAAGCGGTTTGAGATGTTCGTCGGAGACCGAACCGTGGAAGCGCGGATCCCTCGTGTGCGGTATGAGGCCGGCAACGCTGCCCACAAAGTAGATCATCTTGACATTGAACTCGAGCGCCAACGACAGAATGCACTCGGCGTATTCTCGCCACCGGAAGTTCGGTTCCTTGCCCGAGAAAAGAACCAGGTTGTGTTCCTCGCTGCAGAAAAAGGTGTTAGTCGGCTCTTCATAGTCGGTCACCAGTCCGTCTTCAATCGTCGTGTGCGGCCTGAACAGAGCCGAGATCTCCATCGAGCCCGGGAGATTATAGACGTAGAATTCTCCTGAGTCGATCTCGGCGAACTCGTCCGCGCCGAGCTTGTTGACCAGGTAATCCACGGTTCCCGTGGACGTGTCGCCGCCGTCCATCCAGCCGGACAGCGCCAGCACCATGCGTGCGTCCTGCAACGTTGGTCTATAGTATATTGTCACCGGCCTGTCGAGCATCGTGCCACCGCTAAATCAACCCTGGGTCTTGATTAGTCTCAGGCGACCCCGCCCACTTCTATACGACTATGATGAACGTATCAGAACCGGCCTGTTTTTGCAACAGTTTTGTAACTGGTTTTGGCCCTTCGTTTCTCATTCTTCGGTTGCCGATCCCGCGTTTCCCTCCCGCACTATCACCACCGAGCCGTATCCGACGACGCGGCTCTTATCGCCTCCCGGTACGTCACCCGAATTTGCGTAACACAAGACCCGGGCGCGATTGCCGCCACGGGCTCTTGCGAAGAATATGGCCGTGCCCACGCCACCACGCGCACACATGGACGTTCGTAGATTCGGGATTTTTTCCCGCACTTCAAGCTCATTCAAATGCGCGAAAAGCTTCTCAACGTCAAGCGAGGGGATAACCTTCAGCGTTTTCTGGTCAATCCGCCGGGCGGTCTCGTAGGACGGATAATGCGACATGTCCGTGCTGGCCAGTACAAAGACCTTCTTGTCGCCCGCGGCAGAACCGATAGCGTCTGCAAGTATCCTGCAGTTCTCAACGGTGGGATTGCCAAACAGAACCGGTACAATCTTGCATTGTTTCTTGAAAAACTGAAAGAACGGTAGCTGGACTTCGACGGTATGCTCGCGCCCATGGATCGACGTCTCAGTCGTTATGCCGGGATGGAATTTCACCATTTTGGCTACCATCTCCCGGTCCACAGCCACTTTCCCCAAAGGTGTCTGGTAGTAGTCCACGGGGCAAATCAGCGCGACGGTGCCCGGAATGTGGCAATCGTGGCCTATGATTACAGCCGTATCAAAATCGGCCTTGACGATGAACTTGTGGGTATGAGCCGCCACTTTGCCCGAGTAGCGGTAGCCGGCGTGCGGAGCCACGGCCGCCAATATCTCACCGGATATTGTCTCGTCGGGAACACCCTCGAGAAGGGACTTGATCATTGCACTGAGTGCGGTCGGACTGCCCGGATAGAAGCCTCCTGCCACCGCTGGCGGCCGAACAATCTCTGCCGGCTTTTCTTCCTGCTGACCCTGCGCTCTCGGACTGCACCCGGCAACTAACAGGACAGTCAACACGATCCGGCAGGTGCTCTTGGTTCTGTGCATCTTCGTTTCACAAACGCCTGATGAGTGATCGTCCTGACAAATGATACCAGACCCTGCTCATTCCAGAGAACCTCCTACTTTTCAAGCAGTATACGCCGTCCTCCCACACGTTTTCTAGTCGCAGTCCATCCCTCTAGTCCTTAGCCCGGTAACCATATGGGTTCCACGTGAGGCAGTTCAGGAGAATTTGACAGTAACCGGCGTTCTCGAAATCCGAGACAGTATGACCCGGATGAAAGTAGAACGCGTGTCCCCTGCCGACCCGCTTGACCCAGCCCGACCGGTCCTGCATATAGATCTTGCCGGTCTTCGGGTTTTCATAACGGAACCCGAACAGCACCGTTTTCTCTCGTCCATCTGTAAACTGGTGGTTGAGAAACACCTCCGAGTTCACAAACTCGATAGCAGGCGATTTGACCGGTTTACTTGGTTGATCCGAGGATTGATATTCAATTGTCTTGTGGTATTTCACATTGTGGGACGTGATGTAGTGATTCGGGTTCAGATTCACCATGGTGAAACTGACTCCATGAACCCAGCTATATGGATGCTCGGCCTCCTTGCCGAGGTCCAGCTCTATACCGAGGAAAGAGAGCCATCCCTTCGTTTTCTTCTTTGCTGACGATATACCGTGATGAACTACTATAAGGCGGCCGCCGTTTTCGGCATAATCCATGAGCGCCCGTGCCGGTTCATTCTTCAAATCCCCATGGACAAACTCGAGTGCGCCTCTATAACCGGATAAATCCGCCGGCATCTTGTCCTGTTCGACCTTCTCAATCTCATAACCGCCTTTGTCATGCAGGTAATCGCCCAACACCTCCATCTGCGGCCACTCATCGGCGACAATCAAGACGCTATCAGCCATGCAAGAAACCGCAATCCCAAAACACAAGAATGTAAACAGAAGCACTGTTCTTTCCAGCATGTCACCCTCCGAATTCACAGCGTTCTACCCACGCTCGTAACTTGTCAGAACCACGGGTCCGACATGGCGCGCCGGACGTTAACCTGGTCGACCACGGCGTTGCCGGTGCGCGTGAGCAGAAACAACACTATCTCCGCGATCTCATCCGGTTGCATAAGGACCGACCGGTCGAGGTCAGGCCGCGCCTCCGCGACAAGCCCCGTGTCCACGCCGCCCGGACATATCGCGTGGACTCGTATACCGTGCTGCTTCACCTCCTGCGCTAGCACCTTGGTCATACCCAATAGCGCATGTTTGGATGCAGTGTAAGCGGACTGGTTGACGTAACCTTTGACGCCGACTACCGAACAGATGTTGATTATCCAGGCGACGTCGCCGTTGTGTTTCAGATACGGTATAGCCTCGCGGCACAGCATGAACGGTCCGCGCACGTTAACCGCCATCACGCGGTCCCAGTCGTCGGTCGTCGTCTCTTCGAGCGGCACGAACACGCCGGTTCCCGCGTTGTTGATCACAATATCGAGTCTGCCGAAACGCTCGACAGCAGCATGCACGAGCTGTTTAATATCCTGTTCCGACGTCATGTCGGTGCGTATTGCCATCGCCTCGCCGCCGAGCGATTCGATCTCCGCGCAGACAGCGAGCAAACCTTGTTCGGTCCGCGCAGCAGCAGCTACTTTGACACCGTGACGGCCCAACATGACAGCGATCGCGCGGCCGATACCGCGACTTGCGCCTGTCACGATTGCGACCCTGTCTCTGAGCGTATCTGCCGTCATACTGATGCCCTCCCGATCATCGTCCAGCTTGTGTGCAGACAACCGATACCCGACACTACCAAGAATAACCCCCGCATGCTTACCGCGTCAACACGCTCGATCGAAAAACTCATCTCAATTCGAGCAGTTTTGCCAGAACCGCGTCCGAAACCGTGAAGATTGTACCGTGTCGGGCACCCTCCGGGAAGGAAAGCCTGTCGGTTATGCTCTCCCAGTGTTTGAGATCCTTCGACTTGACCGCGCCGTAACGACCCCGCGTGTACTCGTCAAAATAGACGATCCATTCGCCGCCGATCTTCATCGCTGTCGGCCCTTCAACCCAGTTGAGCGAGATCGGTTCGGACGCCCGACCGTACGGTCCCTCGGCGCTCTTGCTTGTGGCGAAACGAATGTTCTTCCTGGTAGGACGACGCGTTTCATCCTTGAGAAACATAAGATACCGCTCACGGTCTTTCACGATCGTTGCGTCTATTACGTTGAATCCCCCATCGTAGAACAGCTTTGTCTCGCTGTAGCTCTTGAAATCCTTCGTGGTCGCGTAATAGATGCGGTGGTTATATCCCTCGTCACCCGTGCTGTCAGTTTCGGGAAAACGGCCGGGGATCGTCGTGGACCAGAAGATCAGGTACTGATCTTTGACCTCGTCGTAGAATACCTCCGGCGCCCAACAGTTTCTCGCCTTCGGCTCGTGTTCCATAACGGGGACCCATTCCTGTTCAGACCAGTGAATCAGGTCTTCTGAGTGGGCGAGACCGATTCCTTTAGCGCCCGCCGTCCAGACCATGTGGAACACGCCGTCCGTGCCTTTCATGATGCACGGGTCGCGCATAACCCTGCCCACCTTGGGCGCGACGAACGGCTTGTCGTCGTTGAGCGGTGTCCAGTTCAAACCGTCATTGCTGTAAGCGAGATGGAGTCCGTCCTCGCCGTTTCCCTTGAAATAGGAGAAGAGATAGTTCGTCCTACCAACCGCCGCTAAGAAGAAGGGGACTGACACAAGCGCAGCGAGGTACGCGCGGAGACATGTATGTACCCTTCTTCTCATACGTCAGCCTTTCCGGCAGCGCCGGTCCGGCGAATCCATTCCTCCACAATCGGCGCCATCGCGTCCGTAGCATCGGCAAGCGCCTGCGGCGTCCAGAGCAGCTCACGTGCACCCCATCGCTCCAGCAGCCTTTCCCGCACGACGCGAACCAGTTCGCTTGCCACGTTGATCTTGGCGATACCGAGAGAAACGGCCCTCTGCAAATCTTCCTCCGGCGTGCCCGATCCGCCGTGGAGCACTAAAGGAACCTCGATAACCTCCTGGAGTGTCGCCAGCAGGTCGAAATCGAGGTGCGGCCGCGTCGGATAGTTGCCGTGGGCGTTGCCGATAGCCACAGCGAGCATATCCACGCCGGTCTCTTCCGCGTACGCTTTCGCCTCTTCCGGATCTGTCAGGGAAGAAACGGATTTTCCTTCGCCTGTGATCTCGTCGATCGCTCCCACAGCGCCGATTTCACCTTCAACGCTCACCCCCTTCGGTCGTGCCAGCTCAACCACGCGGCGGAGAGCCGCGACGTTCTCGGCAAAAGGTCTCGTCGAGAAGTCCAGCATCACACTCGTATAGCCTGCCGCGAGGCACTCTTCAACAAGCGACAGCGAATCCCCGTGATCCAGGTGCAGTGCGGCAGGCACGTCATAGCCGGCGGCAACCGTGCGGGCAATTGCGGCCATTTTAGCCGGTGCGAGGAGACCGAATTCGCCCGGGCCGTTCATGAGGATCACAGGCGCACCGCAATCGCCGGCCACGCGCAACACGGTGTCCATGGTTTCCGCGTTCCAGACGCAGAACGATGGCACCGCGTAGCCGTTCGCAGCGGCGTCTCGCAATAACTCAGACGCTGGCAGAAACTTCATCGTATCTCCCGGGTCAAGACCTCGTCAGTTCCGCCCTCTATGTTACAGCATAGGCACGACGGTTGCCACTGTTTTGAGACAGAACAGACGCGTACTCCGGAGTTCTCGATGAAGTCCGCCGACCCTGTCCTCTGGCAGCCGTTTGGGCGAAAACTATCTCATGTTGGGCCGCCTTCTCACTGATCCCCGGTTTTCGAGCAATACCATGCCTGTTTTCCGCCCCCTTCTCCTTAGAAACCTGTCCTTCTCGTCATTCCCGCGGCGGCGGGAATCCAGGGGCACCGGAACATGACTGACCCGTAAGATTAAAATGGATCCCCGCCTGCGCGGGGATGACGTAAGTAGGGCGCAAACGGCGGTGCAAGGCAGCAACAACGGAGAAAGTACTGCTGACTGGCAAATCTGCGACAGGGCGCCCGGATTATCTAAGAATCCCAACTTACGCGGAAACTGGGGATGAGCGAGGACTGCCTCAACCAGCGTTGACACAAGCGCGAACACCTATTATACTTGCCCCATGTTAACGTGCATGATGCTGTTGAGTTTCCTCATGACGGCGGCGGATCCGTCGGGCCAGATCGCGTTCGTGTCCGGTACCGAGCAGGAAGACTATTGCGTCTGCGTGGTGGACGTCGCCAGCGGGGCGGTGACGCGGGTGGGCCCCGGTCGACGTGACAACTCGCCCGTGTGGTCGCCCGACGGCGAATGGCTCGCGTTTGTATCGGAAGTCGAAGGGGGCAACGCGATCTACATGGTGCGGGCCGACGGTTCGGATCTGAAGAAGATCGACCACAAGTACGAGTGGAATTCCGACCCCAGCTGGTCGCCTGACGGAACGCGATTGGCTTACGTCGGCGGCGACCAGATCGTCGTCTACAACGTCGCCACCGGCATCGAGACCGAATGGGGCGGCGGTATAAGAAGGCTCGCGCGCCCCGTGTGGGTAAATGACGACTCGATTCTGGCTGTGGGGCTCGTCGGGACGCTCGGATCGGCAACACTGGAGGTATTCACTGTCAACCAGGACACCGCCGAGCCGTTGCCCGCGTCGTTGTTTCCTCCCGGAGGCCCGTACGTCGAGTGGGCGGTCGCACCGCATCCCGCCGGAAACGCAATAGCACTCGAGCTCAACCGCGAGGGAGACAGGGATATCTTCCTGCTTTCCCTCCAGGACATCCCACGCGATCTGAGCAACCACCCGACGGCGGATTGGAACCCGGTATGGCGTCCCGACGGCAGGGCGCTTGCCTTCGAATCGTTTCGCGCCGTCAGGCGCGGTATCTACGGCGTCTATCCCGACACGTTGCGCGTCTTTCCGATCGCCGCCGCACTAGACTCCGATAACTGGTCGCCCACGTGGTCGCCCGACAGCCGATGGATAGCATTCGTGTCGAACCGTACCGGCGACCCCGAACTGTTCGTCGTCGATGCAGAGGGGAGACAACTGCGCCGGCTCACTGACCATGTCGGTCCTGACATCTCACCGGCGTGGCGGCCAGGGAGGAAACCATGAGACGCCTCCTGGTTCTCATAGCGGCGATCATGGCGACGACGGCTGCGGCCGCACGTGCGCCCGATGGGACGCTCGCGCTGATAGAGACTCCCAACAACGGTATACCGGCTATCGTCACACCTGGACAGCGTTTTGAGGCGGTTCTGGCCGAGCGAGCCGACACGTTGGCTCTCGCTGGTCCTCAGCGTATCCCACTAGAGGCAGCGTGGACAGCGCTCCCGGGCGGCAAGATGCGGGCGACGTGCTCGGTTCCTGCCTCTGCGCCGGTCGGCGTCTACGCGCTGGAAGCGACAGCAGGCGATCAGTCGGATCGCAACTCTCGGTCAGTGTACATCCGCAGCACGTTCCCGGCGAGTTACGTGATCGGGCATCTGAGCGATACGCATATCGGGTCGAACCGTCATCCGCGCACCGCAGAGGCGATCGTCAGCGACGTCGTTGCGGTCGTGAACAGATCGGAGGCCGATTTCGTCCTGGTCACCGGCGACCTTACCGAAAACGGTGACCCGGCCCAGTTTCGCAGCTTCTTGAAAGTGCTCGACACCTGTACGCTGCCGACGTTCGTGTGCGCCGGCAACCACGATCGGAAAGGGCTCAATTACGTGCGCTTTTTCGGGCCGGACACGTACATGTTCCGCTACGGTGCAGACGGGTACATATCGTTCGACACAAAAGACCGCAGCACCACCCCGGAATGGGGCGGCCAGGACGCGGACCTCGAGGTGTTCCGCAGCGCGATTGAGCAAACGCGGTGGGCTGTCGGATTCAGCCATCGGTACGAGCTGGGTCAGGGTATGCGCAGCCAGCTCATCCTGTTTGTGGACAACCCTCTCGACCACCTCATCTTCGGCCACTGGCATCGGGCCGGTGAGGACGTTGTACCGTGGGGTACCACCCGGTACACATCGACACCGGCTGCCGTGAACGGTTCCCTGCGCTATTTCGACGTGTCCGCCGAGGGCGTCAAACCACGACGGCCCGAACGCGTCGCGACGATCAGATAGAACTGCCGCGCACAACACGAGCCCAATTGACACTATTCCCCACATGAGCCATCTCAAACTGCGAAATTCTCGAGAGAGATCCTCGGCAAAAATCGCTTGACAGAACGCGCGAATTGTACTACTATGTCACATGAGGCGAATGTCGGGGGTTTTCTGAGCGGTCTCGGATCGAGACCAAGGTGTTTTCGAGGAGGTGATGCCGGAGCAGTCCCACGAGATATACGAGATTTGTGTGTTGGTCTGAAGCCCAGTAACACAAGATTTCCAGGGGGGACGTACGATGAGAAAGAGAAAAGGATTTACTCTAATCGAGCTGCTGGTGGTCATAGCGATCATCGGTATACTTGCGGCCATCCTCTTGCCCGCTCTTGCGCGAGCGCGCGAGGCCGCCCGCCGGGCAACCTGCGCCAGCAACCTGAAACAGTGGGGACTGGGATTCAAGATGTACGCGAACGAGTGGGACGGCAAGTTCCCGCCTATGGGCACCCCGATAGCCGAGGACCAAGGCTGCGTGCAAAGGGTGATAGTCCCTCTTACCCCCCCTTGCATGGACGGGTACGCCATGGTTTCAGGTCCGGCAATATCGCCTGAGTACATTAGCGACGAGGCGATCGCAATCTGCCCGTCCGACGAGGACGGGGCCGCTTCGAAGGCCTACGCCGATTTGAGACACGGCGAGCACGGCAGCTTCCGCGAGGATTGCGATCCTGTTACTAAAGCGCTGTGCGACAACTGCGGCGTGTACCGTTACCCGTCAATAAGCTACGTCTATTTCGGTTATCTGTTCACGAACGAGAACTTCACGGAGGAGAACATGCTATATGTCTGGTTCGGGCCGCTGGGACACGACAGCGATGTAACGGCCGCCTGCTGGGATCCGGACACCCTTACTGAAGACATTTACGGCAATCCTGTGACAGTGTACAGGCTCCGTGAGGGGATCAATCGGTTCCTGATCACCGACATCAACAATCCAGCGGCCAGTGCCATGGCCGACTCGGAAATAGTGGTCATGTGGGATAAGACGATGTCGGATGTGGAAGCCTTTAACCATGTGCCGGGCGGCGCGAACGTGTTGTACATGGATGGCCATGTCGAGTTCATGAGGTACCCATCCACGGAGTTCCCGTTGACCAAACGAGTTGTGGAAGAAATTGCAGGGTAGTCCTCGCCTGCCGGCTTGGTTTGTGGGCGCAATTGGGGTCACGCAATCGGGGTCAGGTCTCACATTACGACATTTGATCGTCACATGGCATGCTTCAACCTCGCGCTCAACGGTCTCGCTATGTCCTTATGCAGCCATGCCAAATGTCGTAATGTGAGACCTGACCCCATCACCCATCACCCACAAGGGGGGAGATCTGCGATGAAAAGAGGAAACGGGTTCACGTTGATTGAACTGCTGGTCGTCATAGCGATCATCGGCATACTGGCGGCTATCTTGTTGCCGGCGCTCGCCCGCGCACGTGAAGCGGCGCGACGGGCAAGCTGTGCGAACAACCTGAAACAGCTTGGTTTAGTGCTTAAGATGTACTCGAACGAATGGGACGGCCGGTTCCCTCGGATTCAGGGAGCCGAACCGTGGATGGTTAATGGTACGGGACGGGTCAGCGGCTGCAACATGGCCGATGATCTGGACTTTTCCTTCGACGTTTTCGCGGTTTATCCCGAATATCTCACCGACTGGAACGTGATGGTCTGTCCGTCCGACGTTTCGACGATCGAGAACTTCAGTATCATCAACGATACCGTCAATAATGTACCGTCACAAACGCAAACGGGGTCAGGTCTCACATTACGACATTTGGCATGGCTGCATAAGGACATAGCGAGACCGTTGAGCGCGAGGTTGAAGCATGCCATGTGACGATCAAATGTCGTAATGTGAGACCTGACCCCATCACACTTCCAGAGGCCTCGCGCGCTCCAACATAGCGGTACTGTCTCCAGAAAGAAGGTCTATATAGTTGTCCTGGAGCGTCAGGATCTCGACCCTGTCCACCTGATTGATTGTAAGACTCATTGTTTTCCCTCTTCATTTGCGAATCGACCCCGTTCTCACGCCGCCTCAAGCGATAAACGGTGCCTGATTCGACAGATCATTCCCAGAGCCTCATTGGCCGCGGCGAATTGTCTCTCTAAGAAAAAGGGTACAGAGGGGCTGTTGAAAAAGTCCGTGGAGACGATTGGATGTCATTCTGAGCGTAAGCGAAGAATCTGCTTCTCTCAGCCTTTTCGGAAAAGCAGATCCTTCGTCCGCCGCGGCGGACTCAGGATGACAACAAAGGCCATTTTTCAACAATCCCACAGACACGTCTTCGGGCACGGGCGAACACATAGGTTCGCCCCTACGTACCCCTTCCGGCTCGTGCACCGTTCAGTTGCTCGCTCCAATACAATGGCCGCCCGCACGCGCTAAACGGATACTTTTCTTAGCAGGAAGCCGGAGGGGGAGCGATCTGGATAAAATCTCGACTCTCCTCTTGCCTGAGCAAACCCATCACCAGATGGTACAGCAATCGGGGTCAGGTCTCACATTACGACATTTGATCGTCACATGGCATGCTTCACCCTCGCGCTCAACGGTGTCGCTATGTCCTTATGCAGCCATGCCAAATGTCGTAATGTGAGACCTGACCCCATCACAGAAGTCGAATAGGATAGTGCGGGTCTTGCCTCCCGATCCGACGGTAACCAGCGCCGAAAAACCATGTTCCGCCAGTATCGTGCGTCTCACCTCCAACCCTTCCAGAGGCCTCGCACGCTCCAATATGCCGGTACTGTCTCCGGAAGCGAGGTCGATGTAGTTGTCCTGGAGCGTCAGGATCTCCACCCTGTCCACCTCGTTTATTTTAAAGCTCATTGCTCTCCCTCTTCATTTGTGAACCGACCCAGTTCTCGCGCCGCCTCAAGCGGTAAGAAAAAGGGTACAGACACGTCTCCGCTCGTACCTCGCTGCGCTTGTGTCAGTCCCCATTTTCTTAGGAGGAAGCCGGAGGAGTGATCTGGATAAAATCTCGACTCTCCTCCTGCCTGAGCAACCCCATCACCAGATGGTACAGTGCAAACAACTCCAGTGCAAACGGCAGATAACCCCCATAACCAAGCACCGGCATCTCGAAAATGTGTAGAAAACCGACGAAAGGTACCTGGTAGATCCATTTAGGGTAAGAGTAAAAGTTCCACATCTCCCAGAAGAACCCGCAGATCAGGCAGCCCACCCATAAGGCCAGCACCGGTCGCCAGTCGCCGACGCCGGTGTACTGCACCAACGACCGGTTTTTCAGCCGGACGTTGATCGGTTCCAGGATGAAATAGACTGACAGCCACAGGAACGGGAAGAAGTACAGCGGCCAGAGCAATAGCAGTGCCAGCATCACCCAGCCTGCAACGAAGAAACCGAGCGACGTCCGGCGTGTCGGAACGATCCGCGGACCGCGCCTAATTCGGCCAAGCCACTTGAACGTGCTGACAAGTTCCGCCGTGCCGAACACTGCCGGCATCACCGTCGAGAAGCTCAGCGAGGCCAGCACGAAGTATTGCAAGCCGGTGAAGTTATCTCGGCCGATGTAGAACCAGTTTTGCGTGCGCATGTTGAGCAGCTCGAACAGCCACCAGGCCGGTGCGGAGATCAGGAACAACTTGACGTACGCGCGGGCGTTACGCGACAGCAATGAGCTGCCTTTCCGAGTGAAGACGAGCGCGTCAACCGTGAGGCAGTACCCCAACCACATTGGGAAGAAGCCCCAGTGCGTGCGCATACCGGGCAACAACCAGTTCAGCGGCCAGAAGATCGCCACCAACGCCAGTCCCACCCAGCCGTGAACGGGCCAGGCTCTAAGTAGCCGGTTTCGCCCCATCGTTTTCCAGTCTCCCGCGGCGAGATAGACGGTCAGATCATTTGCTTGGGAGAACCACTCTTGCGCGTGTACTATGTCACGGTTCCCTCTATCCGGTCAAGTCGAGAGCGGCGAGCGCTGTCCAGAAAGGTTTCCCCAGCAAATGGCGGGGATTCATCCGAAAAAGAGGGCGGCTGCCAGGACGACGATGACTGCTACAATCGGTATAACCACGCTGACCACGGCAACGTCCTTGTAAGCTTCCCTATGGGTCACTCCCACTATCGTGAAGGTCGTGATGACGGCCCCGCAATGCGGCAGTGTATCTAACCCGCCGGCGGCCATGGTTACCACGCGATGGAGCACTTCCGGAGGGACGCCTGCGTCCAGATAGTATTGGGCGAGCGACGACATCCATATGCTTAGACCGCCCGACGCGGAAGCGACGATGCCGGAGATGATGTTGACAGATATAGCGGCGGAAACAAGCGGGGGAAGCCGGGAGTGCAGCATGAGGTCCGCGAACGTGTCGAACACCGCCGTGGTGCGTACCACCGTCCCGAACCCTATCACAGCCGCCGTGTTCAGCAGAGGCAGCGCGCACGACGCTGCGCCGCGACCGAGCGTATCGCGCGCTGACGTTACGTGCGGCCTGAATAGCAGCAGGGCGATGACCGTGCCCATAACGAGCGCGATACACGTCCACGTTGACGGTTCGTCCCGTGCGAATATCAGAACAGACTTGAATGCCGAGGCAGTTCCGCCCGGTGCGTCGCCCGGAAGTTGCATGAGCCGACCAATCCACAACGGTACTAGGATGGTGGCAAGCACCGCGAGAAGCGGAACGGAAGATCTCAGCCACGGCGGCATACTGGCCTGTTCCTCTTCGGTTGCCGGGAAAACGTCGTTCGGTCCGGGTACAAAACCTTCGTTGCGCCGTATCGCGACTTTGCGTTGCCACTCCAGGTAAGCTACGCCGAGCCCGCACATGATGACCGCACCGAGAATACCCAACCACGGGGCGGCTACCAACGAGGTACCGAGCTCTTCCGCGGCGATGTTGTTATGAATCGACGGCGAACCGGGCAAAGCCGTCATCGTGAACGTGCCGGCACCTATCACTTTGGCGCAAACGAACAGCCGTTTCGGCAGGTTGGCGCTGCGCAGCAGATTCAGCCCGAGAGGGTACAAGGTGAAAACGACGATGAACACGTTCACGCCGCCGTACGTCAGTATCGCGCACGCGGCGACGATGATTAGCAGTGCGCGGTCGTCCCCGAGCTTCTTGCTGAGCTTGTCCGCAATCGACGCGGCCGCTTTGCTCTCGCCCATCACTCCGCCGAAAACAGCGCCCGTCAGGAACAACATGAAATACTTGCCGGCAAAATCCATCATGCCCGGAACGTAATCGCCCGTGAGCACCTGCACGACGGAATCGCTGTTGGTGACCGCCACGACCATAGCGCTAACGAGGGAGGCGATTAGAATGTTCACTCCCCGCAACGCCAGAACGATGAGCAGACCGAGCCCTACGAACACGCCTATATTGCCAATCATCTCATACGATCTCCGGCATCATTCCCAAATCAGAACGGATGAATGGATGACCGGCGCACATGTCGGCCGCCGACAAAAAGGCCCACCACATATTATCCGATTCCCCCCCCTCTCATACCGCTATAAGGTCGCGATAGCGTCTATCTCGACCTTTATGCCAAGCGGCAACCGGCCCGCCTGAACGCATGTACGTGCGGGATAATCGATCTTGAAAAACCGTTTGTATATCTCGTTGAACTGGGCGAAATCGTCCATGTCGGACAAGAAAACGGTGATCTTGAGCACGTTGTCGATGCTCGATCCGCAATCGGTGAGCACCGTCTCGAGATTTTTCAGGGTCAACGTAGCCTCAGATTCGAGATCGCCGTGGGCAACCTCGCCGGTCTGCGGATCTACCGGCCCTTGCCCGGAAACGAAGATAAGGTCGGCCCACGCTACGGCGTGAGAGTAGGGTCCTTGAGCAGGCGGCCCGTTCTCGGAATGAATAGTCCTCTTCATGTGTCCCCTCCCAAATGCTTCCCGTTGGATGAAGAATCCCGAACACTCGGGCGGAATGTTAGCACAGATTGTAGAGGTAATGCCACGTGCGGATTCGAGTTTCATATCCCAAATGCTTAAGGGAGTTGCGTGAAGCGGGAAGCTTTGACTGAGGCGGGATAGAGAGTGGGGCTGATTTGAGTTTACCCCCGAGAGTAGCCGGTTTGTGCGGTTCTGTGAAGACGAAGGGGCGCAAATTAAACATTTCACCCCAGGGTACGCGATGGGGTTTGGGAGGGCGAGGCTCCCGCCGAGCTGCGCTCGGGCCCTCTCGACGTTGCTGCATAGTGGCTCCGCAGGAGCGTCGCCCTCCCAAAAGCGTGCCCCCCAAAATCGGCCCTCCCGCGGCGGTCTGCCTTCGAAAGGGTTTTTACCAACGATTGGCGGGCTCTCCGCGGCGAGTCTTGGACGGGACGCCCACCCCACCACAGAAGAGAGGTATTTCGCAAAACCCGGAAATGCTTATGCGACCTTTGACAGCGGGCACTCTTTCCATGCTATCATCGGCAAGTTCTGTCACCAGCGGTTTTGAGTGCGGCTGCCATCGAGTCTCTATTGAAGAACCACATTGGTGACCGGGTGAGGAGAATATGACCGGTAAAGAGCGGGTACTTTCGGCAATCAAGCATATGGAACCCGACAGGGTACCGCTTGACGTGTGGATGGACCGCGAGGACGTCAAGCAGGAAGTGATACGCAAATGGGGCGACCTGGACTTTTTCTACGACGATCTGGATGTCGACATGTTCACGGCGCCACCCGCTATAGAGGCGCCTGAAACCTCCTTCGGCCTGGAACTGGACGAGGCGTTGGAGGCACCTTATCCCGATCCCGACGACAGCCAGATCCTCCAACAAGTTCTTGATGCCGTCCGCCACCACGGTGAAGGAAAAGGACGGGCGATATCCGCATGGGTGCCCGGTGTGTTCGAGATGTCGTGCACGCTGATCGGCATCGAGAAGGCGCTAATGGCTTTGGCTCTTGAGCCGGAGAAAATGCTGCGACTGATGGCGAAAATCGCGGACTGGACCGTCAAGTACGCGTCGAACTGTATCGATATCGGTGCGGATATCATCCTGGTCGCCGACGACTGGGGTCAGAACCAGAAGCTCCTCATCAGCCCGCGCGACTGGTGGCGTTTTGTCTTTCCCAACGAGAGTAAGATCGCAGACGCTGTGAGACAAAGAGGTGCGGCTCTCTGCGTTCACAGCGACGGATTCATAGAGGAGGTGCTCGACGGTGCGCTCGAGTTGGGGGTTCAGATTCTTCATCCGGTCCAGGAATCTGCAGGTATGGATCAAGTCAGCGTCAAAGAACGATACGGGGAGAAGCTGACAATATACGGCGGTTTGGACATCAGGTCGGTATTGCCAAGGGCTACGGATGATCGTATCGTTTCGGTAGTGAAAACAAAGATGGCACAGCTCAAACACGGCGGCGGCTTCATTTTCTGCACTTCCCACACTGTGCAACCCGATACGGACCTTGCAAAGGTGGAACTCGCGTACCGCGTCGCGCAGAGGGAAGGTAAGTACGGCACTTAGCGAACGACATCGTGGTGTAAACCATACAAACTAAGACAGATGCTGACAGCGTCGACCACCTATATATTGGACTGCTTACCGTCTGTTAACCCAACATATGCGCTCGATCTTGGAGTCATTGTGCTGGAAACCGGTGACTCGTTTTAGGTTGACAGCGCGCTTTTGCCAAGCTGTTTCTCGTGTAAACAACTCAGCCACAGGAACTTAAGCTACGGAACCGGCGTTTCGGAGAAAGATTTCACTTGACAGATTGCGAGGTAAGGTGTATACTATTTTCAAGCTGGTCTCAGGGGGAGACCGACTCGAGAGTATTCAGCTCTCTTTGGGCGGACAACGAGTGCCTATGAGGGTGCGATAGGGGTCACGGTCTGAAGGGATTTTACAAGTGCTATATTTTGCGGGACTTAGGTGGTGCAAGGAGCCCCACATGGGGTTCTCGTGTGCACCTAATTCACGTACATTATATCTCCTCTTGCCCTTCCTATCAACCCTTCCCCCCTGCATGGATCCAGCTTGGTATTAGAGTTTAGCGAGATACGCCGTTTGTCCGAGGGAAAAAGTGTTTCTCGCTCAGGACACGGGCTTTTTGGGTAGATTGTTCCCAAGTTTTGATGTCCGAATGAGTCTGTGAGGGCGGGTACCATACATCCTGTGGTTACTGAGGGCGGCATTAACATGATATAGCGCCGTATGGGGGGCGATTGTTGTGGACTTCTCCAAGATAATTGATGGTTTGATCGAACTGAAGGCAGCCGTTATCGTGATAGGTGTGGCTGTCGCGGTGTGTTTCGGTTTCGTCGGGTATCTCATACACAAGATAACTGCTGAACGAAGGTCGCGCGGGGCAACCAAGAAAGCTGAAGGGATCATTGCGGACGCAGAGAAGCGTGCTCAGGAGATCACCCGCGAGGCTGCGGCTCAGATAAAGAATGAGTTGTACGAGATGCGACGAGACTTCGAGCGTCAGACGCGTGACCGCAAGCGGGAGCTCGGTGCGCTCGAGCGGCGTCTCATACAGAAAGAGGAGAACCTGGAGAAGAAAGTTGACCTGCTGGAGAAGAAGGAGCAAGAAAGCGCGACAAAGGAACGTGAGGTTATCGCGCGTGAGAGAGCCGTCAAGAAGAAGGACGAACAGCTCGATCAGCTCTTGAGCGAACAGCGAAAGAAGTTGCAGGAGCTTTCGGGACTCACCGTTGCGGAAGCCAAAAAGATGCTTTTCGCGCAGCTGCAGGCAGAGGTCAAGCGAGACGCTGCGCTCCATTTCAAGAAGATCGAGGATGAACTCAAGGAGGAGTCTAACAAGAGGGCGAAACGGATACTGAGTGACGCGATCCAGCGGTGTGCCGTGGATCACGTCGTCGAGTCAACGGTATCGGTGGTGCACCTGCCGAACGACGAGATGAAAGGGCGCATTATCGGCCGCGAGGGCCGCAATATCAGGGCGCTCGAAAACGCTACCGGTATAGACGTTATAATCGATGATACCCCTGAGGCGGTCATTCTTTCCGGTTACGATCCCATCAGGAGGGAGATAGCCAGGATCTCTCTTGAACGTCTGATCGGCGACGGAAGAATACATCCGGCGAGGATCGAGGAGATTGTCGGCAAAGTCGAGGAAGAGATGGCTGACTCTATAAAGGAAGCGGGCGAACAGGCGGCGCTTGAGGTGGGGGTACATAGCCTGCATCAGGAGGAGATAAGACTTCTTGGCCGGCTGAAGTACCGGACGAGTTTCGGCCAAAACCAGCTCCAGCATTCCAAAGAGGTGGCTTCTCTGGCGGGCACGATGGCGCTGGAACTCGGTGTGAACCTCGACCAGGCGAAACGGGCTGCGTTGTTGCACGACATAGGCAAAGGTGTTGACCACGAGGTGGAGGGCCCGCACGCCAAGATAGGAGCTGATCTGGCGAGGAAATACGGTGAGTCTCCCACAATAGTCAACGCGATTGCGGCTCATCACGGCGAGGCAGAACAGGCAACGGTCATCGCTGTTTTAACGCAGTCCGCCGACGCGATCTCTGCGGCGCGCCCAGGCGCCCGCAGAGAAACCCTTGAAACGTACATCAAGAGGCTCGAGAAACTTGAACATATCGCGGACAGCTTTGCCGGCGTCGAGAAGGCGTACGCGATTCAGGCGGGTCGTGAGATAAGGATTGTGGTGGAACCCGACAAGGTGACAGATGCTGAAGCATATCAGCTTGCCCGCGACATCACGAAGAAGGTAGAGAGCGAGCTGGAGTATCCCGGACAGATCAAGGTTACGGTAATAAGGGAGACGAGAGCTGTAGAGTACGCGAAATAACGTTAGATTTACTGGAACACTGACCGGTATCGGCGAAGTGAGAATCCTGTTCATTGGCGATATTATGGGCCGTCCGGGCAGAGAAGTTGTGCGCAAGATCCTGCCCGGTCTCAAGAAGAAGTATGAGATAGACCTGACGATCGCGAACGGGGAAAACCTCGCCGGCGGCATCGGCGCCACGCCGCAGGTGGTTCGGGAGATTGTTGACGCCGGTGTTGAGGTCGTCACCTTCGGCAACCATGTATGGAAGAAAAAGGAGATGGTTCGCGCGATTGACGACTTTGACTTCGTGGTTCGGCCCGCGAATTATCCGGAGGGAACCCCTGGTCGCGGCAGCATCGTATACGACGAGGGTGGATTGAACGTCGGGGTGGTAGCGGTGGTGGGCAGGGTCTTCATGGACCCGCTCGGGTGCCCGTTTCGAACGGCCAAAACGGAGATCGACGCGCTGCGGCGGACCACAAAGAACATAGTAATTGACATCCACGCGGAGGCGACGTCCGAGAAGAGGGCCCTCGGGTGGTACCTCGACGGGGAGGCGTCAGCAGTCGTAGGCACTCATACCCACGTGCAGACCTGTGACGAGACCATACTGCCGCACGGAACAGGCTACATTACAGACGTTGGTATGACGGGCGGGCAGCACTCGGTTATAGGAATCAAACGCGACGAAGCGATCAGCAGGTTTCTGACCCAGATGCCTGTCCGGTTCCAGGTCGCGGACGAAGGGGCGGCGTTGTGCGGCGTTGTGATCGAACTGGACCGGGAAACGGGTATGACGCGGGAGATTTTTCGGCTCACTAACATGACGGAACCGTAAGAGCGAGGTTGGTGGTGCGACCTTTGGCCTATGTCCCGTAGCGAGAAGGGGGTGCAGTACGCCGTTCTGTTATTCACCGGGGCGCAACGTATGCCCTGACGCGGCAGTCCCAACAGGGAAAGAGTAGTCTCTGCAGGAGGCACGATATGGTTTTCAAACGGTTACAGCTAAACGGGTTCAAATCGTTCTGCGATAAGACGATGCTGCATCTGGAGCCTGGAATGACGGTTATCGTAGGACCAAACGGGTGCGGCAAGAGCAACATAGTTGACGCGGTACGATGGGTGTTGGGGGAGCAAAGTGTCAGGGCTCTGCGAGGTATGCGTTTCGAGGACATGGTTTTCAACGGTACGGAGGACCGACCGCCGCTCGGCTATGCGGAGGTCACCTTGACGCTCGACAACACGTGGAAGATCCTCCCGGTGGACTACGACGAGGTAGCAGTGACCCGCCGCACGTTTCGTTCAGGCGACAGCGAATACCTCATCAACAAGACGAAGTGCCGTCTCAAAGACATACAGGAGCTTTTCATGGACACGGGGATAGGCGCGCACGCTTACTCCCTTATAAGCCAGGGTCAGGTGGACACGATATTGAGTTCGAAGCCCGAGGAGCGGCGCAACTTGATCGATGAAGCGGCCGGGATCGCCAAGTACAAGGCGCGAAAGAAGGTGGCTCTCAGGAAGCTCGAAGTCGCGGAGAACAACCTGCTGCGGCTCGGAGACATCATACACGAGGTGGCCCGCCAAATGCGCTCGCTGAAACGCCAGGCCGGCGCGGCCAGCCGTTACAGCGAATACGAGAAGGAGCTGCGCGAACTCGAGGTACGCGAAGCGTTCGCGCAGTACGTGTCGCTCACGGGCCAGGAGAAAAACCTCAAGGACGGTTTATCGGAGGTGAAGAGCAATCAAGAGTCCGCGCTCACCGCGCTGTCGAAGGAGGAGGCGGCGCGCGAGCAGTCCGGCGTAAATCTTCTCGAGTGCGACCGCCGGTTGCTCGCGAGCAGAGAGAAAGTTCACGCCATCGATTCGCGGATGGACAAGCTCGAAGCGCAGAGGGCCATACTCAAAGAGCGGCTCAAAATGACGGGCGAGACGAAGCAGCGTGCGGTGCAGGATGCCGAGAAGCTTCGGTCGGCTGCCGAGGAACTGCAGGCGGAACTCGACTCGGCCGAGGAAAAGCGGCAGGAACTTTTCAAACAGTGCGAGCAAACGCGCGGCAAACTGGCGCAGAGAGAGAAGAAGTTTGCCCAGATTGCCAAGCTCGTCCAGGAGAGTGAGAAGGTAATAGAGAAGTTGATGAGCACGGCGGCCAGAGCCGCCGACGAGAGAACCGCTGTCGCCGCGCGGGTCGACAATATAGGCGCGAATCTGCGCGCAACCAAGGCGCGAGCACAAGGCGTGTCTGAGAGGGAAACCAGCGTCAAGTCTCGTCTCGACGAGTGTCTGAAGGCGAACGAGAAAAGCAAAGCGGCGATCAGAGACAAGGAGAGTGCGGTGCGCGACCTCGAGAAGAGGCGCGAGAACCTTCGGCGGCTCCTATCGGAAAAGGTCGATCAGCGTAACTCTCTCGAGCTGGAGCTCAACAAGACGAGGGAGCAGCGCGCAGAGAAGAACTCGAGGCTCGACTCTTTGCGCGAGCTGAGGGACCGCTATGAAGGATTCTATGCGGGTGGCCGCGCGATACTCATGGCGAAAAAGCAGGGTGAAAAACATGCCAAGGGCGTGATCGGACCCGTAGCGGAACTGATCCGCGTCGAGAAGCGGTACGAGGCAGCCGTGGAAGCGGCGTTGGGAGATTACGTCCAGGCGGTGGTGACCAAGTCCGTCTCGAATGCTGAAGCGTGCATCGATGCTCTGAAGCGGACCAAGGCGGGTCGCGCGACGTTTCTAGCTCTGGAGGCGGCGGATCGTTTCGCCAAGCAGAAGCCGGCTGAACGTGGCGCGCCGAAAGCACCGGGCGCACGCAGTTGCGTGGAGCTTGTGGATAGTGACGATCGATACCACGGCGTCGTTCAAGCCCTGCTCGGCGATTGCGTCGTGGTCGAGACGCTGCAGGAGGCGATGGGGATCAGCCTCAACGGGTATCGGTGCGCGGTAACGCTTGACGGCGAGCTTATCCAACGGTGCGGCGCTGTCACGGGTGGCAAGAGCGGGGCTTCACAGACCGGGCTTCTGGGTAGAGAGCGCGAGATCGCGGAACTCGAACAGGTGGTGGCTGAACTCGATCGGGATCTTGAGGCAAAGCGGGAAGCGCTGGCGGCTCTCGCCCGCGAGATAACGGAAGTCGAGCAGGAGATGTTCTCGGCAGAGTCGGACCGTGAGAAAGAGCGAACGGAGCTGGCGGAGGCCCGACGTGAGCTTTACCGGCAGGAGGAAGAGAAGAAACGATATGAGGCCGAGTTGGCGGTGCTGGCGACAGATAACGCCGATCTGTCAAAGCGGGTCCGCGAGCTGGAGCGCGAACGCGACGAGACGGCCGACCTCCTGACCGCCGCTGAGCAGCAGAATAAGGATTATGCCGGCCGCGTCGATGGGGAACGCGCCCGGCTCAACGAACGCAGGATCGAGTCGTCGGCCCTAACGGAAAAGTTGACCGAGCTCAAGGTGACTCTGACTGCCCTCGAGCAGCTTATGTCCGGTCTGGAAACCGAACGCGCCCGGATAGCCGAGGAGCGCCGCGACAGAATCAAGCGGGCGGAAGATCTTGAGATGGAAACTCAGAAAGCCAACGAGGATACGGCGGAGCTGGGCCGCGCTATCGACCAGGTGGAAAAATCCGCCCAGGAGCTGATGGAAGAGAAATCCGCCGCGCAGAAAACGGTTGTCCAAAACGAGCAGTTCCGACAGAACACACTGGAGAAGATCGATTCGTCCGAAACAGCGCTCAAGGATAAGCGGACGCGCTGCCAGCAGTTGCAGGAGAGGTGTCACAGGTTGGAGATCGAGCTGAGCCATATTACCGAGCGGATCGAGGCTCTGCGCAGCAAGGTTCAATCGGAACACGACACGGATCTTACCTCTCTGACCTCCGAGCAGGTAGGCACTGACGATCTTGACGAGGAGCAGCGCGCTCAACGGGTAGCAACCCTGAAACGACGTGTTCAGCTAATGGGTCCGGTCAACCTGAGGGCGGTTGAGGAGTACGACGAACTCAAGGAACGGCACGAGTTTCTTATTGCCCAGCAGAAGGATCTCGTCAAGGCTAAAGAGAGCCTGCTGCAGGTCATTCGGAAGATCAATCAGACCGCTGAAGCGATGTTCACGCAGACTTTCACGGCGGTCCGGGCCAATTTCCACGAGGTCTTCAGGCGACTGTTCAACGGCGGTATGGCGAGGCTGTCGCTCTCGGACGATACGGACATTCTGGAGTGCGGTGTCGAGATTGAGGCACGACCGCCGGGCAAGAGGCTCCAGGGTATATCGCTGCTGTCCGGCGGGGAAAGCACGCTGACGGCTATCGCTCTGCTTTTCGCCATCTTCAAGGCGAAGCGTAGTCCTTTCTGTATCCTGGACGAGGTGGATGCCGCGCTCGACGAGGCGAATACCGGCAGGTTTCTCGAGCTGCTCGACGAGTTTGGCAAGGATACGCAGTTTGTGATCATCACCCACAACAAGAGGACCATGGAACGAGCTAGAGCGCTGTACGGTGTTACAATGGAAGAGAGAGGGGTGTCGCAGATCGTTTCGGTCAGGTTGCAGGAGGAAGTGCTCGTCTGAGGTGATGCCGCGTGCCGACCAGCAGGGCGAGTGTACGGCCCGCGATTGATGGTTAAGCTCACAAGAAGTAATGGTATTGATGGAGGGTTGAAATGACGGATTTAGGAACAACGGAATTTCGCAAACATCTTCGGGTGGACGCCAGGGTCACCGTCTCGTACTTGGGACCGACAAAGAATCTGAGTGCCGGGGGGATGTGCGTCATAGTGGACACTCCGCTGGCGATCGGTTCTGAAGTTCAGCTCGAGTTCGCGCTTCCCGGCAACGGCGAACCTATCCGGTGCGATGCACAGGTTATCTGGTCCGACAAGACCCGCTCGAAATGCGAGGTCGGTCTGGTATTCCTGAACCTCTCTGCGGACGCCAAGTCGCGGATTGAAGATTTCGTTGTGCGGTACGGCTCCTGATGTTCATCCGCCATCTGTGGTGCCATCTCCAAGGCTTGACTACGGCGAGGAGGAAGACAGGTGTCACTTAGAGCGAACTATCTGGGGTTCGACCTGGGAGCTGAAAGCGGGCGAGCGGTACTCGGCAGGTTCGACGGGTCCCGGCTGGTGCTCGAGGAACTGCATCGGTTTCCAAACGGCCCGGTCGCGGTACGCGGCACGATGCACTGGAACGTGCTTCACCTTTTCGAACAGCTCCGTGCCGGACTCGGGAAAGCGTACGCCGCAACCGGCGGCAACCTTTCCGGCGTCGGCGTCGACACCTGGGGCGTGGATTTTGGTTTGCTCGACAGCACGGGAGAGCTGGTCGGCGACCCGGTCCACTATCGTGACAAACGAACCAACGGGGTGCCGGAAAAGCTGTTTGACATCGTGCCGAAACGCGACGTGTACGAGCTGACAGGTATCCAGTTCATGCAGATCAACAC
>Ga0180437_10001717_pt1 | contig 37021 bp, 22 predicted proteins | sample SS_ome_4_FD_132410 | JGI IMG/M metagenome (GOLD analysis project Ga0180437, IMG submission 132410) | Hypersaline lake sediment archaeal communities from the Salton Sea, California, USA - SS_3_D_1 metaG | ecosystem: Environmental > Aquatic > Non-marine Saline and Alkaline > Hypersaline >...
GATGCAAAGGTTCGTAAAATTACTTTTACACCAGATTTTGTTGGTGAAGATTATGTTGTAGAGTGTAAGGGTTATGCAAATGAATCCTTCCCTCTACGGTGGAAGATATTTAAATACTATCTGCACACCAATAATATCAAATATGACTTATACTTGCCACATAATCCACGCGAGGTAGATGAGGTCGTTGAGAAAATCCTCAAAAAACGTGAGAAATAAAGTGGAAGATTATTATGCGGTTCAACGGGTGAGTGCATCATCTCTAGGCTGGTTTAAAGTATCTCCAAAATATTACCGTATGAGATTTGACCAAGAGATAGAAGAGGAAAGCAAGGCCTATTTCGATCTTGGTAAACAGATTCATATGGCTATATTAGAACCAATACGGTTTAAAAAGGAGATAATCCATTTAGAATACGAAACACCTGTTAACCCAAAACAAAAAGAATTCTGCAAATTGGTAGCTCAAAATAAAAAACGCTTGTCAGTCGGTGAAAAAGCTGAACAAGCGTATAAACAAGTATATGAAACTAAGCGAAAAACTGCAGAACGTGTGAAGAAAGATGCAAATGCTTTGTATAGGAAATTTAGAAAATACGTTAAATACCTTAAACAAAGCAAAAAGTATAAGGTCGTATTACCAACATCAACATGGGAATTGATACAAAATATTGTTGAAACTGTAAAACAGCACAAGCTTGCAAATAATTTACTCTTTGAAAATGACTATGGCGTATTTGACGGTGGCAATCTGTTGGTAAACAACGAGCTTCCTATCTATTGGGATTTTAATTTAGATGAGGAAACAACAATTCCTTGCAAATCCTTATTGGACAGGCTAATCATAGACCACAAGAATAAAACCATCAAATTGATTGATTTAAAGACAGCTTATAGTCTTAAAGATTTTGATGTTCATTTTCTTGAATTTGGTTACCACCGGCAGCTGGCCTTCTATTGGCTGGCTGTCGCGTGGATGTTTCAAAATGATTTCCCCGAGGCTGATTTCTGGGAATATCAAAAGTATACGTACATTATTGCTCTTCAAACCAGGGGGATCAACGAATGTAAAGTATATACTATAACTGACAAATCGTTAAACGAAGGACTCGAGGAGATACTGCAAATCACACGCGAGCTCTATTGGCACGTAGAGAATGATCTATGGGACTATACAAGAGCATACTACGAAGGTGACGGAGCAGAAAAACTTGAGTAATATGGAAACCAACTTATCCTTGCGAACGATGCTACTATTGCCTATGTTAGGTGATCGGTACCACCGAGATTGGTTTTATGTTAACAACAGTTTTATAAATGCTTACATTGGAGATAGTGGTGAACCAGATTATCACGATAGGATTGTCTTAAAATATCACTACTCACGAACACCCAGGTTCATAAGATTTGAGCGCCTGCTAAAACAAAACGAATGTCTAGATGACATGAGATATGATAGCAGCATGCCAACAGTAATGTACTATTTTAAAATCCCTGAACATTTATATACTGATTATGTTAAATATAAACAGGGTCGCTACAACAAATTTAGTGCTAGCTACAAATGGTGTGTACTAAAATTTTGGAGTAGTGAACTAACAGAATACCTTATAGAAGGTATGAAATAGCGATATTCAATCATATATAATAAGTTAGGGGGTCAAAACGGCTCCCTAACTTTTTTTAAGGACTTTTCCAAAAAACGGCTTTATAGGATGCATTCTAATGCACGATCTCTATATGGGTAATATGGTACCTCCACTTTGGGGGGTCAACTCAACAGCAAGCTTAAAAAGTACCTTAAATCAAAAATTGGTAAAAATACAAAAAAATAAGGGGTGAAATTGCTTCCACCCCCTTTTTGCTTTATAGGAACCCTTGTTTGTTACCCTTATACTAGTCTGAAATACGCTCGTAGCCTAATTTATAAAACATCTCGTCTGTCACACGGGTAAAAAAGTTTTTAATGTTTTGGAAAAACCGTTTAATCTTTAGTTTAGTTTTTTGAACTTTTGATTTTACGTTATCTATTTTTTCTATCTTCCAGTCTTTAACAGAACAATAAACTGCAAACGGTGATTTGCCCCCAATTTGTACACGAGAAGACATATAATCAGAATTCTTTAACTCATAATAAAGTTTTGATGGATTAATCGGGTACTCTAACTTCAAATTGTAGGGTCTATATGCAGTTCCATCAAAATATGTTCTATTGAACACACCATATATAGTCCAATTAAATTCACCAGATATATAATCTAAACAACTATTAGACCAATAATCATATCCGGTAGGGCAAGAAGAAAATGACGATTGCTTCCAATGAGATGATGTAATAATAGTAGTACGTAAATTTGATGGGATATGATTACCTTCAACCATACAACCAGAGTGACAGGTCATCCAATATATTTCCCTTTGTTTATAATCATCAATCAAATTGATAACCATGTTAATTGTATCTTTTGGATAACTACGCCATTTCCTTTGATAAGATGAATCTTGTGTTATCGACCAATCTTCAAAAGATACCCTATATTGACTGGGAGAACCGTCCCAATAAGGAATACCTCCATGACCTACAATCCAATACAGTAGTATTTTATCTTTTCTTGTTGTGTAAAAATCTATATCTTTTAAGCCATCTTGTATTGTTTCCCATTGATTATCGTAATCAATTATAGTGTTCATATTGGGAAACAGATGCTTGATATTATAATGTTTATATTTAGAGTTAAAGTCAGAATTAGGACCATCACCATAAAATACAAATATGTTTTTATGGGTATAACCTTGGTCAATCAGACTTTTATATGACATTATAAGATCATACCAATATTCAGAATGTACAATTCTGTCGTCTTTCATTGTATTGCCGCAAGAAATTAAAACGGCATATTTTTGTCTTGGCTCGCTTAAATGTTGCTGTAACCAATGACCACATATAATAGCAAATGAAATAAAAGCTGAAATAGATACTATTAATATTGGTTTTAAAAGATTAAAGATTTTCATGACTCATCTATTTAATAAGTTATTTAATTGCGGAACCAGCTTATTTGGTCATTTACATATTTCATTCTATACACTTGTCTAACACCAGGTACAAAATTTATCATAGTTTTTGTAATTTTAGGTTTACCTTTCCAATTTCCCCTTTCGTACCTTTCAAATGGATCAAACATTTGACTAGTTAAATTAATTATGTTCTCTACAACGGACATGCTAGCAGCTGGTGACCGTAATATCCTAAGAGCTTCATTTAATTTAGGTGAAAAGAATAACAACTCGGTACGTAATCTAAGAGCTTGATAAGCCATAAATGACCACAACCATTCCTCATCATCGTCCTCTCCTTCCATTTTCCCAATAAATATAGTTGACATTATTATAACAGTTGCAAGGAATACCACTTCTGCCATGGTTTTTCTTATGTTACCTTTTTCCATGCGAGTAAGGTCTGTCCATTCTTCTGACCAAGCGGCCAATCTAAATATGCGCAAATCTTTCATAAGATTCCTGAAAAATCTACCCGTAGTTCTATAATTACCTTCAGTCCAACCTTCAAGCAATTCATTATACTTTTTCTTGGCATATCTGCGTTTAAACCCTGGTACAACAAATTTCCTAAACATTATACCAAGTCGTCCCAAGGCATATCTTTGGACAGCTGCCATACCATTCCTCGAATATTCCCCATGCATTGCTGATAAGATTCTACGTGCTTGCAGTCCAAATTTTGCTCTTTTTTCTCGTCCAAAATTAGCCACACCTTCTTTAACATCGAGTCTGCCGTCTTTACCAATAGTTAAATTGTCTAACATAGTACCCATATCTTTACCATTCTTATCTTTAGCTCGCATGCGATTAAGCATAGCTAGTACAACTCTAGTTTGCATTAAATGTTCACCAGCGTGAGTAGTAAAAAAGAGGGTATTAGATGACATCAATTGTTGGAACTTAGAATTTTTTCTATATTCGCCATTTTCATATTCATTTAATGTATTGAATTCTTCGTTTATTAGAGAAATAATATTAGTTGGCACTCTTTCGCCAATATCTCCTAATATACCCGGGAGATTTTTTGTATAATATACTCCTGCTTTAACAAAATCTTTTACACCATAGTATTCGCCACCAAAAGCTTCAGCCCACTGCATTGTTTCACCGAGCAATACGTTAGCTACTCCCTGTACCATATTAAGACCTAGCAAGTTGAATGATGTATACCGGTTAAGTAGGTCAGCGCCTTTAGCAATATCAACATTTGCACCAAACAATGGTAAAACTCCTTCATCTCTTACTCTTTGACCATAGATAATTGACTTGAACCAATCTCCTAATTGTTGTGATACAAATGATTGCACTCCTTTTTTAGTTAACATTCGATCCCCAATTCTACTAAGACCATCTTTTATAATATTGCCTCTTTCATCTCGACGTAGTACTTCTCTATTTTCTACGAAATACTTAGCCATTTCCATTTCCGGTAAAATTTCACTCTTTAGTGAGTAATCCCGAGCCATAGACCAATATCTCTGATAGATTGTAGCTATATCATATGATTGATTTTGTGGTTCGATATCATAAGTATAAAAAATAGGTACAAAGTTTATAGGATCTCCAGCTTCATTAGTAATATCAAGTTGACCCTTTTCAATATCTTCAGGTCTTTTTACTAATCCTAGCCTAGTCTCTTCCCTAGCAATAGTGCTGGGTTTTTGTTTGCGGAGCACACGTTCACCCAATTTCGCCGCAATAGCTGGTAATTTTCCACGGAGCCTAAATCTATATGGCAACATCTTATCTGCTTCTTCAGATAATTCAACAATTAAGTTATAAAATTCAATTCTTGGATCTTTATTTTCATTAAGTTTTAATAATTCACGTTGTTCAGTTTCTGTTAATTGTGGATCAATATCAGCTATTTCTAACAATTTTTTCCATTGTGGATTTCTCCATCGTTCTGCCGGTGTTCTGTATTCCCATCTAGAAGTATCTAAGAATTCAAAATATTTTTCGGCAGTTTCTTCTCGTACATGTTCACGCAATACAAAACTATAACGAGAATTCCGATTGGCTTCCCAGGAATCAATTACAGCCCACTCAGCATCAGTTAACTGCCCTTCTTCTTTCATTTTCCGTAAATATTCAGCACGAGCTTTGTTATAAGCAATTTTATCTTTTTTTGAACGACCATAATTTTCATTAATCCAGCTCTCTTTTTTAGCACGTAAAGCTAGATCACTAATATCCGGGTCATTGGTCCATTCAGTAACTTTATCGTTATATTCGTCCCACATTGAACTAAGATAAGGTGTTACATAATGTTGCGTCAACAAACCAGTTTTTTTATCGCGTTCTAGCATAAAACCATAGAACTTAGTTTGATCCGCCATACTACCCAGAAATTTTTCAAGCTTTTTCTTAGCTGCAACTATACGGTTACGTGCACCTATTGATTCATATCTAGATTGTTCATCAGTTAAACTAAATTTTTTAACCATTGCTTGAACAACAAGATCAGGTGAATCAAGCAAGTTGTCTAACCACCGGCCCAAAAAATTAATATCCCATTCAGCTTTTAACAACTCTTTGCGTATCGATTCTTCAGTTTTAAGTTTTATTTGTTCATCATTTGCAGCAAGATATTTAGCTTGGTATTCTTCTAATGGTGTTTCTTCTTTCTCTTTTTTACTAAGTCTATTCCACCGCCTTTCAAGCGCTTCTTTGTATTCCCCAGCAATTCTAGTAGAATATGGTGCTAAAAATTTAGAAACTATGTTAACACCTTTTCGCACATACAGTCTCTCAATAAATGTTTTATTTGCTAAAATCTCATCAATTTCTTCAATTCTAGCTTGCATGCGAATATCTCTGCCTTTCCTAAATTTATCCCCAACTTCAATTGGTGCATTTTTAAGTTCAATTAATGCATTTCTAATATCATATAATACATTGGCATAGGCAGCAACATAATCTTTCCACTTAGACAAACGATCAGCATTAAACGGATCTTCTTCAATGCCTAGACCAGCTTCTGATTCAAATCTATGTATGTCTTGTATAACACTATTCGTTTGCCGTCTAGCAACTTCAATAAACCTTCGTATAGATCGATATGGATTATCCCCTTCTTGTACTTCATTGAGACCTTTTTCAATGGCTTCAACTGCAGCCTTCTTACCTCTCTGTTGGTAAATACCAATTTTTTTCTCTAAGGCTTCGATAGCTTTCTTACGTATTTTATTGAGATCAGTTTCTGGCTCCTCTTCCAACTTAAGGACATCTTCCGCTTCCTTTGGATCAATACGTTGCTCTTGCTCATAAGTAGAGGGTTGTCCATGTAAATCCTCAGCTTTTACTGGTGTACCACGAACAAGAGTTTTAGCTAATTTACGTACAGCTGAAGACTCAATACCCAACAATTGTCTTATACGTCTGAAGAACCGTACAAGCCACCGTTCCCAACGACCCATTTCAAATTCTTCTTTAAAAATTTTAGCTGCTTCTAAACCAACAGCTTGGGCAAGAACTTCTTTTTGAACTCTATCAAATTCTCCACGTTCTATAAGATCTGAATACTTATTATAAACATCTTTTTGTAAATCAGTCCCATCCAGGAAACGCAATCCCTGTCTTACCAATCTATTGTTAACACCACCAATAAGGTCAATAAGCAAATGACCAAATTCGTGACCTAATGTATCACGTAACCAATAAACTGGATTTACATGAATTTCTTCTCCACCTGACATTAATTTTCCGGGGATATCTAATGTAAAATCCTCAACAATTCTGACACCTGGAAAAGTTTTTTGCAATATTTGTCGTTGCTCTTCAAATTCAGCTCTAGTTAAAGGCTCACCCTTTGTGACACGTTGTTCACGTGCATTGAGCTTGTCAATAACATCTTGATTAATTTGTATTAGCCATGAATCATTGCGTGGTATCAATGTAATTAATTTACCATATTTTTCATATTTTTTATTAAGTTTAAATATAACCCTGCGACTAGCTGGTAATGCGGATCTATCCCGACCAATTTTAATCCAATTATCGAAACCCTTAAATTCTTTTGTGTTCATAGCTTCAGTATCTCTAAGATACTTAATAATGGATTCTTTGGTTACACCTCTACTAGGTTTTTCTTTAGTTTCTCTAGCTGCTCTTTTTTCAGCGATAGTTACACGTTCAGTCGGATCTTTATAGTAAAGATCATGCAATTCTTCTTCAAGTCCTTGACGCTCTTCTGGCGAAAGATCTTGTTTATTAAGTAATGCTAGTATTTCTTTTAATCGGCTAGTTTCCTTTTGTGGAGCACCTATACGTTGTTCATAATCTATTGGTATTGGTAATTTACTGTATGGACCCAAATCTCTGGCTAACCTAAATCGTACCTCCTCTAAAATTTCGGGAAAATCCTCTTTCCATCTAGTTTTATCCTGTACATGTGTTATTTTTTTACTACCCGTAGCTAATAATTTATCTTTCGCTTCTATATTTTGATTAAATGATTCATACACAGCAAATTTCATGAGATCAAAAGCAACCTCATTCCAATCAGCCTGCTCTTCTAAAGTAAATTGTCTACCTAATTTCTTAATTTCACCAGTTTTCTTAGTAGTCATAATTTGTCTTAACAGTTCCTTATTTTTAGGATCTGACATAGTGGACCACTGAAATTTCATAGCCTGAAAAAATTGTTCAACCGACGTAAACCTTATATCATATATATCGTGTCCTCTAGCTTTCTCACCGGGAAATTGAATGTTAAATATTTCGTTTAATACTTCAGGTACATCGTCAATTGATTGTATAAACAGATTATTTTGTAAATGTGGAAACATTTTTTTTATTTTGTCTAGTAATTCATCAAGATGGGTCATAGCAATTGTTTGTCCCCCCCTTAAATTAAACGGTCTCCAAGCTAAATTAGATAATTCAAAATTTTCTCCTGCACCAGCATACACATTTACAAATTTCGAAGTATCCACCGGAATTTCAAATAATTTACCCTGTTCCGGTTCTTGTGATACAACACTTTCATCAAGCAATTCAAACCCTATTTTAACAACATTAGATTTTCCTTTAAGATACTGAGTGTTTTTTACAAAATATTCTTTGTCCCTACCTTCAAGAGTAAAATAGGAATCAGTTGCCGGTAAAGCATGTATTTGTTCAATATTTACTGGTTCAACGTATGTTACTCTAGCTCTGACAGATCGATTATCATCACTTACAATAGTCACCACGTCTCCCACTTTGTAATTATTTCTATTTTGCCTGGTAGTTTGGGTTTTTTTACCGGATATTACATTATCAAATTGACCAGCAAAAGTCATGGTCATCTTTTTCTTTACAGAAATACTGACAGGTTGTTCAAGACGTTTTTCTGATACTTGTACAGGATTATAGTAATTTGCTATCCGATCCTCTTTAGGAACATGTTGAAAATTTTCATATCCCTTAAGTTTAATAACTTCCGGTTCTTTTGCTTCTGACAACAATCGTGGTAAATTGTTCTCTGTTTCAAATGATGTATCTAGATTATATTCATAAACTTTTATATTTCTAGTAAAATATCCCTTCTTATTAACAACTTTATAAACTGGTAAGACATTATCTTCGTTATCAACACGATAACCAATATATTCACCTATTAACCACCCATATTTATTATTACGTATTTTAACAAATGGTTGATACAAAGGTTGTCCTTTATGGTTAGTACCATACCAAGACGAATTACCAGCAACAGTAAATAAATAGGGGTAATTTAAGGATTTATTTGTTTTTGGTTCTACAGCAATTTTTGTTGCAACTGGAGATACAGATGGAACTAGAGAATCATCGGGCCAATTATTAAGATACAATTCACGTAATATATCAATATCACGTTCGCCTTCCTGTAATTCCTCTTTAATTTGCTTGACACCATCACTAAATGAAATAGCTTCGTCGATATGTTGTGGAATTTGTTTAGCAGCATCGATAGGTAAAAATTGGTGAAAAGCATTAAGTCCAAATCTACGTCCAGATATAATAAAACTATATGCCATAAGGTTCATAGCTAACCTACGAATCTTCTCGCTATCTTTAGAATTATCATTAAACAAATCTAACCAAGCATTTGAAAGACTATTTTTGCTCCATCTATCCAATTTACCAAAACTTAACATTTGCAAAGTATCAGGAATCTCTTTTTTATCGGATAAAACAGGCGTAAGTGATTGTATAAACAGATTATTTTGTAAATGTGGAAACGTTTTACCGCGTTGAATTGCGTGTATCCATCTAGCTAAACTTTTCTTGCCAAAAAACATACGTTTAACAATATCAGCTGTCAATCCCATGCCTTTTGGACTAGTGAAATATTCACTTATAATAGTTGCATGCAGTATATTTGCATATCTATTGATTAACTTATCGTCACTACTATATTTCTTACCAGTTTGTAACAGCAACGAATTCATCATATCATCAAACTTATCTGTAGATGATATAGTGAGATTGCGAAGCATATCCTGAGCCAAATCTACACTATTCTCTAATAATGTACCTAAAAACGATTCATTAATAAGTTTGTCAAAATTATATACAAGATCAGATTCTATGACCCTATTAAATCGATTCATAAACGCTCTAACTTGTACAATGTTAGAACCATAACGCTTGGTATCAATTTGACTTGCCTGAACTGCTTCATTCAATGAGAACGATAAACTATTTAATTCCGTAAAAAATCGTGACAATGCAATTTGTTTAGCATACCAATCACTATTTTTAGGTGCACTCAACAATTTCATGAGACCAGAAGGCGTTAACAACGACTTAACGTCTACATTCTCCACTGCAGATTTACTGGTATTTGCCCAATATTTTTTCCTAACTATTTTATTTATATTAGCATTCGGATTTCCACCAATATTCCCGTCATACCTACTTCGTAATTTAGCGTATTCTTTTATAATCGGTTGTGATAATAAATACCCAACAAATTCCGCACCAGCACCAGCTCTTAATAACAAGTTGGCGACATTATAAGTAGCCGGACCAATATTAAGATCAGTAATATAAGGATCCTTAGCTGCATCCACATGAGCATCAATAAATGCGGATAACCAACTAAGTATTGCAACTCTTTTATCAACATCACGCACTTGTGACAAATCTATAACAGAATTTTCTTCATCATAGTGAATTAAACCCGGTAATACATTTGCACTTTTCAAACCTAATTTAACAATTTGACCAAGAGAATGGTGTACATTATTTAATGCAAATGGACCAATACCACCCATACTATCGGTAAATCTAGATTTTGTTTCTGACTGGAATCTAGGCGTTGTACCCATTAAAGCACGCAACTTAATATCTTTACCTTCAGCTTTTTTAACAACTTCAGATATATCTTTAAGTGTCCCCGTGTGAACACCAAGTGGTGTTGTATTATCAATTAGATGTAATGGACTAGTAGTAACAGCTGTAAAAGCATCTAACAATCTGTTCTCAACTGCTAGTCTGTTATTTAAATCATATATATCCTTCCCATGATTTTCTTTGATAAATTCTTCTAAAGTAGGAATTTTCTCAACTCGTTCTTTTATTTCATTATAAAGTTTTAAAGTAAATCTGCCATTATATTCTTGTAGAATTTCATCAAGTTCAGCATCACTAAAATATTCTGGCATTTCCCCCATCATAGCGGTAATCAAACTAACAACTTCAGGATCACCTCCTTTTCGTTCTAAATCTTCTTCAAAATCACGTTCGGCTTCTATGATAACCCGATCCATTTTTTCAAGTAGATTTTTTGTTCTATCATAACGCTCATGATAAAGTTCAGTTAAACCTTCTTTAGAAGATGTGTCAACATCAATAAATTTAATTCGTTGGATTTCGTTATTTAAAGTAATTCTATAATTATATCGCGCTATAAACAATTTGTCAATATCAAAATCAGAACCAGTAAGTCTAGTAAATTCAGCTGGAAGTACTACAGTGTCTCCTACATTTTCAGGTAAAAATTCTTTTACTGTGAAAGGTATAACAGAATTTAATCCTTGTGTGGGTATCCTATAACCAATACCGTCAAGATTTTCTTTTAACCATTTTCGAGCTTGTTCAAATGTAACTTTACCCTCTTTATAACCGGGTATAACATCTCTGAATAATCCAACGGAAACCATAATTTCCATTTTGCCCTCATCATTGTAGAATTTCAGTTCACTGGTTTTCAAAGCATTAACCTTTTTTAAACCGAAATTAGACATTTGTATAAACCCACCACCAGCAGTTTTCACGTCTACCGTATTCTTGGAAATTATTGACATCAGTCTATTTTCTATCCACATGCGATCTGGTAGAGCATCAAATTCTACATATAATTCGCCATTTTCATCTACATATAAAGCATCTACTATATTATCAGGCATTCCAGCCAATTTGGCTTCTCTACGTAACATCGTAACCAAATTCTCCGGATCACGTATTTGTGGGTCGTCTTCATTAACACCTAGCCGCTCTAACAATTTACGTTTTCCACGATTGGACAAGTTTCTTAATGCCTTATTTGCAGCATCAACAACATCTGAACCTTTAACTTTTTTGCCACCTAATACATATTCTCCGCCAAGTACTATATTTGAGATAGAAACTTTCTTCATTTGAGTACCAAGCAATTGTCGTTTAATTTCATGTGGATCAGTGACAACTTGTCTATACAGCCCATCAAAAAATTGCTCGTATACTATAGAATTGTGTAAAGCCGACTCATCTACTACATCTTCTCCTTCTTGTGTTCGTTTAAAATAATTAATTTGTTGTCTATTGCCAGCTTTTACAGCAGAATCAAATTTAACCATATCTAACGGCCGTTTTTTGTCGGTCATACGGTTATACATTGGTTCTAACTGTGTGCCTTTTGCCACTTTTTTAAACACAGTGGCTAATGACATTTTATCATAAACAGGTATAGCTAAGCCATTTTCAAAATGTAAATTGAAATAAACTAGCTTTAATGGCTGCATAACAACATTTAAAGTTCTAATCTCTTCTTCAGTTGTTAATTCTTTGTCACTTTCAAGAAGTTCAAATGCTTCTTGTTTTTCATCAGACCATTCCCCTAACCGCATACTGATTTGCCTATACATTTCGGGCGATATATAAACTTGGGCATCAGTTTGATCAACTTCTTTATAACCAGCAAGTTTTGTCTTAGCCATAGCTGACGCTACGCTATCTTCAAAACCCAATTCTTTATATCTAGCAGTATGTTTTTCAACTAGCTCATCATAAAATTTACTTACATAGTTTTGCGTATTAAAAGTTACAGTTGTATATTTATTTCTGCGTAGAGATGGATCTTGCGGATTTGAAATATTTGAGGCAACTTTATCACCAGCAGCTGCAACTACACCAATCCTTTTAACACGATCATCGTGTACAGTTCCCTTTTTCTCATCAATTTTATAAAAAGCCGCGTCACCAACAAGCAATTTTTCAGCTTCTATAGTTGACATCATTGTATTAACTGTAAATTCGGCAATCAATGCACGTATGGCAATTTGGTCATCATCAGTTTTAAATTCTTCTTTGACAGAATCAATCAGTCTTTTGGGCAAATGTCTATTTAAAACAATACCATTAGTTTCACTTATGACACCTAATTCTTTAGCATATTCAAAAGTGTCATCTATGGCATTTTGTATTAATTGAGTAATAGATGTACCCCTGTCAAAATGTCTAAATTTATTTGTTGCAGTACCAGTATATTGTCCATTTTGTTTATAGATGGGCAAACCATTTTTTCCAACCTTATAATGGTATCCCTCAACTAATTTACTGTAATCCTCTGTTTCTATAGCCTCATCAACTGCACGTCTAGCCTCTCTAGAGGTATTTATCTCATCACGTTTATATCCCTCAAATATATCAATTATTTCTTGTGGTATGCGTAATTTATTTTTTTCAATTGTAGTTTTACCTATAAAATTAATTTTCTTTAATCCAGTCCAAGCATAAAAACTTTTTCTGTCAGCTAGTGTTGGAAGTGGAATAACATCATCCATTACAAATGAAAGTTTAAATATAAAATCTTCCAAGTCTGTAATTTCAAGATATCCACGACCAGTGTCTCCAACATTTTCTTCAGTAAATACACTAAATGTGTGTACACCTAATTCAGCTCCTTCTCGTACTTGTTTTAAATACTGTGAATTTTGATTAAACAAAACAGAGGATAATTGGTCAACAAATTTGGGGCTACTTTTAAGCTTACTAATAAAATCTGTAATAGGTGAAGGCATAGAATAAGTAAAATGTATATTACCTCCGGGGCCTAAAACAGCACTCTCCGATACACTAGGTCGCGCATTGGCATATGCTCTTGCAAGTCCGCGTACATTACTTTCGTTAGATAAATATTTTTCTGGGGGAAGTATATCTTGTCCTCTGGCAACCTGTTGACCTTTGGCTAATTTGGAGATTAAACTATCAACACCAAATATACCAATCATATGTCCCTTTTTAACAACAAAATCATGTAATTTTTGCTGCGAGGATCCCCTCATATTTTCAAAATATCCATCTAACGTTTCAGAATCAAGCGGTATACCTATATTATTATATAACCCAATTATACGCCATTTTAAATCTTCATATGTGTCCTTATTTGGTAATTTACCGTGATATTCTTTTCTTACATCTCTTAATAATTGTTTGTACTTATCCAGCAACCTAAAGGCAAAATCTTTATTAGGTGCAGTTGTTGTTTTATTAAACAACTGACTGTTGGTCAACATTTCCTGTGACCATATATTCAAGTACTTACTAGCTTCAGTCCTAACAAATGAACTTCTTGCAGCGGCATTAACAACGTCACCACGTTGATTTGTTGTATATCTAAAATCAATAAAATCATTGTAATGTTTGCGCATAGTTACAAAAAACTTAATACGCAACGAATCGGGACCAGTTTTTAAACCTAGTCTGTTTGTTTTCTCTAAACCATTTAGCAAGACATGATAGGGCAGAGAAGTTACAGCTTTCTCTTCAAGTCGACTAATCATCTCCTCAATGGTGGGTGCATCATGTACTAATCGTATGATATCAGCCCACATAGTATTGAAATCAACAAATTTACGCATGCCCGTAAGGGGATCAAGTAATCCCTTATGTGCACCAGTTTTAGTTATTTCACCATGTGGGAGTGTTGCTAACAATAATTTTATTTCAGTTAAAGCATTGTCTTTAGCCGAAACTTCATATGGAGCTTTTTCAAATCTTTCAAATTCATTATCTATTGACTCGTCCTCGTTATCTCCAACAAAATCTTGTTCACGTTTTTTATAAACTAAATCACCATCTTTTCTAGTTATATTAAACGTACCCAAATAATCATCAGTCATACCTATAAATTGATCGAATTCCATAAGTATACGCTCATAAACGTCAATCAATTTTGTAGCTTTAATAACCTTATCTGGATTTTCTTTTACATTTTCCTCTTTAGCCGCATATTTATGAAATTTTTCTAATCGATTTTTAAGATGCTCACGAACCAAACCATAATCTAATTCTTTTATATTATCAAATTTATCAACATTATTGGTAGTCAAAAGTAAATATGCCAGATTTTGTACAATTGTTTTTTGCTCTTCACTAGTAAATGTTTCAGCCCTATTCCTAAAATCACCTCGTTGTATTGCATCGAACAACTTATCAATTTCGGATCTATTAAACTGAACTATAGCCTTTATAAAATCGAGTAATTTCTGGAACCAATTCCTAGCTTGTGGACCTGCAGGTTTGATTTCACCATCACTTGCTACGAATTCACTAAATCGCTCAGCAAGAAAATCTTCAACTCTTCTATCCGTTAATTCTTTGTCTCCATATTGTGCTGCTAGTTCATCAGAATAACGGGTTCGTACTTCTTTTAGTACCCTTTGCTGTTGTTTCGCAGTTAAAAAATCACCAAAAACTTTATGAAAAGCCTCATGATATACAGTACCTTTAGCGCTGTCCGACAAAAGTACGATAGAACCATTGTAAAAAGCACCAAATATGTCCTTCCCCTTTTCAATGGCCATACGAACAACTTCATTGAATTGTAAAACACTGACATTACCTAATTTTTCGCGTAACCAACCAAGTTCTTCGGTGAGATCAATTTTTTCTTGAACATTTTTTACAATTGATCTGTGTCTAAGCGGTATACCATCATCAAATATATCTTCAAAACTCTCTCCTGGTTCTTCTCCCGGCTCTTCACCAATAATTTTTGCAGCATTAAAAGCAGCTTTATTCCCAGCAGAATTATCAATTGCAATTTCTTCTCGTTTTTTAGTGCCCTTAACTTCTATATACCTTTCTAATACAACTTGAAAATCAGCTTTTTCTGCCTTTTTTTCTTCCTCACGTTTAGCTCTTTCTTCTTCAAGACGTTCAAGTTCTTCCGGATCCATAAAAGCCGCTTCAGCTCCAGCCATATCCTGTTCTCCACTTTCCGCAGCACTTAAATATTCTTTTTCTGCATCATACTCTTCAAATATGGGATTAGCGGAAATAACTTTCCATTCGTTTCCCTTGTATTCAACAGTTTTGCCAACAATATCGTCTTGATAAAATACAGGTTCTTTTTCAGCTCTTTCAGGTTCAACAATTGGTTTTTCAACTCGCTGTCCTATGTCAACAATCAACAATGGAGATTTATAAGCAGAATTACCAGAAAATGTCCCAAGATCTGTTTGTAGCCAATCATTCTTTAAATATTCATGTAATACAGTTTGTCCTTTTTCAAACTTTTTACCTAATATAGTAAATGGTATTTCAACTATATTTTCTAATGAACTGAAATCAACCGAGAAATTCTTATTATTAGCAATATAATTAATAAAATCGTTAATTTCAGAATCAGTAGCTTTATTAATATAAACTTTTTTGGTTGAACCATCTCTGGTATCAAAACTGTATTCTACAAATGGGTTGCCTTTATTGTAATCATACGCAACAACTTTATTAGCTAAGTAAGTGGCCCCATTTTCAACACTCTTTTTGGTTGCTGGACCCACAAAAGTTAAAGTATTAATAACTTGATGACACGTTAAGCCACCAGTAACCTCCTTACCTTCATATCTAGCTTTAACACTTTTTTTCTTTGCAGCAGTTTGAAAAGCTTTCCACAACACCTGAGCATACTCGCGACCAAGTTTAGCAGGATTTAATTTGCTGGCAACATAATCACCACTAGGTGTCGCATTATGCAACATAGCTATATCACCCGGTCCAAGTTGTAATGGGCTCCTATGGGATAGGTTATCTTCTAGACCATGTAAACTTCTTGGTATACGGTTACTATCACCATATGCAAAATCAACATCAGTTAGCTCTTTGCCAACACTAGTAAGAAATTTAAGTATATTTTGATTAGTACCAGTGTTATGTGGTTCACCAGCCGTTCGTCTTACCTTAAATATATTTGGTTGATTTTTTAAAGCATTTGATACAATTTGTTTACGATGTTCAAGCAAATGTGCCCGTTCTTGGTCATCAGCAATACGATCACCAGCTATAGGAACATAAATATCATTTGATACAACTTTATTTTCCGCATCACGAAGTGTAATACGCATATCCAATTTGGCAATCTCTTCATCAGATAAATTATCTTTAACTGCTTCAACTGTAAATGTCTTATTAGTTTCATTAAACACCCCAATTTCAACTTCAGCAGAAAAGTTATCTATGTCTGTTTCAGGATTTGACAATACTTTATTGAGATCCTCTTGAAATTTTGGACTCCACCTAGCTACAAACGAATCAGGAAGCCCAAAAACGATGTTTTTAGAGTCACTGACGTGTCTTTGGTCTTCAGTGGTGTCATAGTACTGCCCATCCCTTTGAATTGATTCTGAGGGCCCTAATGGCTCCACAACAGTTGATCGACCTTGTATAGTTTGTGGTTCTTCAGCTGTTTCCTCTTCAGCCATTTCAGCGGCTACTTCCTCTTTAGACCGCTCTTCAGCAAACTCATCTATTGCTTTGTCTTCAACTTGCTTGCCGCGTTCAACGGATTCAGCTGTCTGTTCAGTTGTTTCCTCTGGTACTCCCTTAGAATCTGATACCTTTGAGACATCGGTACTCCTGTTAGTTTGCTCTGGAGTTGCTGGGGTAATGTTATCAACAAGTTTTCTAATTTCATTTCTTAATTCCTCCTTATTGGATATATCAGCAACATGTTGCAGACCAAATTCAATCAAACTAAGTAAATCTGCATTAACTGCTGACATAACTCGTTTAGTTATATCATCATCGGCAGGTAACGTTTTATTTGTTTCAATGTCAACTACAACCCAACGATCTTCCCGCCTATAAACTTGATACTCTTTCTGAGTTTTGGGGTCCTTAGCCCTTGCCCCCTTATTCTCATCAATTTGAAAATATTTGCGTATAACTGCATTTTTAGCGACATCAAACAATACTAAGGTAGAAGATAACTCTTCAACTAATGGAACTGCTGTAAACGTAACAGACTTTCCATCTGCTCGTTTCAATGTAACTGATTCAGCTAAATTATTACGTTCTTTTATGGCACTATACGGTTCAACAATAGGTATCGTAAAATCTTGCGAACCAATAGTAATAACAATATTTTCGCCTTTAGCATTTATACCAACGTTAAACAGGGAATATTTAGCTAATTCAGCCCCATGAGCACGTAGAGTTTTAGTCGACGTTTCCTCATCAACAATAGTTTCAGTATTAGTTTTATTATCCTTGAATTTAAGTTGGCCTTCTTCACTATAAAATATACCAGGTTCCCCCCTAAGAAAACCTATAAACTGTGTAGGACCAGCTGTGGTTAAATCGCTAACCTGTAAATCTCTACTGTTTATGTTAACGAACCTTTTATCAGGTACTTTATCTTCAGCAGCAGTTGTTTCCTTTATTTCGGTTTTACGATCTTTCTGCCGCTTTTTAGTTTCCTGAGCTTTGTCTTCAGTCGTTTCTACTTCAGCCGTAGGTATTTCTTCTTCAGTAGTAGGAGGTTTTGGAACTACAGGAGGTTCAGGCTCCTCCTTTATTCTAGCTCGACGGGCTTTTTGACCCCGTTCCAGCATATCCATCTGGCGCTCATAAGAACGAATAGCAAATTCAGTATTACCTAAACGTCCTTCTAAATCAATTAACTTATCTAATTCAGCACCTTTAATAGGATATTTTGCATCTTTTGCTTTTTCTTCAGCGGTATAATGTTCATCAAGCTCTTTTTTAAGTTTATCAAAATCGTCTAACTCTAATTGAGCAACACGTATTTGATTTTCAATATCCGCTTGGCCCTTTTCATTATCCTTTAGATTTGGGTCTTTTTTTAAACGTTCTTCAGATGATTTTATAAATTTCTTCCGTGACCGAATTCTAGCCTCATTTTCCAGTAACTGACGTTTAATATTTGATACCCGATTATAATTTACAATTTCACCTTTTTGCTGTTCAATTTGACTTTCAAGGTCAGATCGACGGTTATCAAGTTGTTTCCTTATAAATTCTCCACTGGATAAAACAGCTGCAATATCAGAATCAAATTTCTTAATATTTGTATCATATAGTGACCCTATCTCTTGCAAATGTCTAGCTACATCTGGAAAATTATCACGCATAGTTTTGGCGTCTTCCTCAGTTAAACCAAACCTATCCAAATCTTCTTGAGTAGGACCACCCTCTTTGGTGATAGTTTCAACAAAATTAATAGCATCACCAAGACCACCAATCATAACTGCTTGACCAGCCAAAGACGAAACTAAACCTAATTTTGCATCAGCTGATGCTTCAACATCTCCCCTATCTTCAGCTTCCCTAACTTGATTATTCCAGTACTTGACAAGTGGGGCAAAAGTGTTTATAGCGGCAACACGTCTAGCACTAGCTGAATGTCCGGTGCCAGCTATAGCATCATTAATTGCACGACCAGCAGTTTGCATGGCACCAGCACCTAAAGCACCAAAAAATCCAGCAGTCCACAATTCACCGTCACGTATGTATTCACGCATACGATCCCCAAACGATGAATCCAACTCTGGATTTAACATTCTCTGTACTAAATATTTTGACTCTTCAGCTGTTACATATTGGTATGCTTCTTCACCAAATTCACCAAGCATGTCCCAACCTATAGCAGCAGCTTTTTTGCCAACAATAGGAAGTAAATCGTAACCCAAACGTTTACCTACTTCAACAGTAGCTGGACTACTAGCTTTACCAAATGCTCGACCCAATAATAGATATTGAGGAATATCCTGAGCTATCATAACCCAATTCCTATTATAGGAATCAGATGCAGCAATAGCAGCTAACTGCCGAGCCTCCTCTGCGCTTTTACCTGCAGCAATAGATAATTTTTCAGTTTCTTCATAGGTCTGGGCAGCTTCCATTATATTTTCCATGTGACGAGACATGAAAGCTTGAGTAAGACCTCTACCAGCCCATCTAGCAGCTTTACCCATTTTAGCAGCTATACCAGCACCTTTAGCCAAAGCACTTAACCCACTAACTGCTCCAACCGAAGGTATCATCAAACTTAATGTTGATGCTACCGATGGAGCATTAGACATCCACCAACTAAAATTGCCTGGAGCAAACGACCCAGGCTTGTAATCTGTATAGATGGGGGTTACTTCCTGAGTCCACGTTTTAAGTCCTCGACCTAAATCACTAAACCAGTTGCCAAATTCTTGTTCAGTACCTTCAATTAAATTGCCGTACTGTTCAAAATCTAAAAGGTAACCTACACCTTCTATTGTACCGCCTATAATCTCACCGACAATAGCTTGATTAAGCATGTTACCAAGCTGTGCCCATTTCGATTGTTCTCTAGCCCTTTGAGCGTACTGATCTTCAAATCGATATAAATCTTGATCGTACTTAGAAGTGATAAAATCACCGCCACTTACAGTTGACGGAACTCCGAAATAATTCGTACCTAATAATGATTGATTTAATCTTTCTTCATAGGACTGTTGCGGCTCATCCTCTATTGTTAACCCCGTAAGGGGATCAAATTGAGCCATAATAAAATATTTATTATTCTATACCAAGATGACTACGTAATTCTAATAATAAACCCTTAAGTATATCTTCAGTAGTCCTCACAGGATTTTCTTTACTACCAACATTTATTGTAACAGGACCATTCTCACCTTGAAACTTAAATCTAGCAATGAACGCCGAATGTCTAGCTCCATTAATCTTCTTATCCGACCTTTCAATAACTCCTTTTATTGGAACTCGCTCACCGCTTGGCATAACAAATTCATCTTCTACTTCATATGTATCCGATAGCTGATAATTAGCTTGATGAACTTTCCACGGAAAACGATTTTCACTCGCCTCTATTTTATCTGGAGACATATATACTGTTTTAGCTTCACCAACTAAATTTCCCTTGTTATCAACCTTAAATATACCAACTTGCCTGCCACCTGGAAATACAGGATTATTATTCCCCAAACTACCAATAATATTCCATTGATATTGATCCATTGGATATTCTCCCAATAATTCTTCAAAACCCATAGTCTGAGTAAATGGATCAATAGGATCATAAAATTCTCTGTTTACCGCAGCAACATTACCTTCCTGATCTTCTGCAAAAAAAGTATTCTGGGTTTCACGCTGCTGTTTTGTAACAGGAAGTGTACGAACAGGTACAGAGAATCCACTGGTGTAAAACTCCTCGACATATTGTTGGACCTTTTCATACTCTTCAATTTCATTCAAACCTTTAAATTCGTTGGCCCCAAAATACTCAACTGCTTGATCTTTTATTTTACCATATCTTTGCATGGCTTCATCGTCTCCACGAATCGATCGAGCTAACTCCTCAGCTTCAAATTGAGCTTTGTCAAAATCTGGATCTCCAAATTTTCCTACTTTTCTCAAAAACCTACTAACTCCACCAGTAGTCTTAGCCCCCGTCAGCTCTGCAATAGTAGGAATGTTTCTACGTATTTGTCTGCTAGTTGGACCTTGACCCGACAAACTCCACAATGGTGTTTCTGAAATTTCTGGTCTCACATAATCATCATCTTCAGATTTGCGACCCGCAGGATATCTTTGACCTGTAACATCCTCTGCTTTAAAACGTTCCCCTATATCGCGAAGCATACCCTTTATTGCCTGTTCTTTCGTTATTCCTTTTTCTTGCCAATCAGGGTTACGTAACTTATATAATTTCCATTCACGTTGACCAATAACAGTATCAGCAAAATCACGCCATTCTTCTTCAATCACACGATCTATATCTTTATCTGTTATACCCATTATAGTAAAGCCTTCGGCACTTTTAGCTTTAGCTTCTGGAGACATTTCACTGGTTGGCAATATTCTCTCTTGGATATCCGTAAAATAAGTACGCATGGCTTGAGTTGGATCTTCATATGCACTAGGCAAATACTCATAAGTACCCATAGTACTAGTATCATATCTCCCCATTAAAGCAGGATCCGTAACACCTTCCAGCATTTCATTATACAATCCACGCGATTTCAATTGAGCTTTAGCTTTTTGGCTAGCCAAATAATTTGTGTAACTTGACTGTATCCTATTTATTCTCTCTGGATCTATAGTCCTACGTATTTCCGCATTAAGCTGTCGCCTTATAACTGGACTCCCTAAATCTTGATCTGAAAACCTATCTACAATATCAGATAAATTTCTACGGACATTAGATAAGTAATCCTCATCAATAGAATTTGGTATAGCTTTTAATTCAGCTGCTTCTGCAATCTTTTGGTCCAAAGAAGCTGCTGTCTGTTCATACTGCTGCCGTTTAAGCTGACTAGCAGCAACCATTTGTTCAAAAGGAATTGGTACATAAGTATTTAACAACTCCAACTCCAATTGAGCCGGTGTATCATATCGTGTAATACCATTAGCCATAATTAATCAACTTCAAATCGTAATCTATAATCCTCATCAAATGCATATGGAGATGCCATTGATTTTGCCAACTCATAAAGCCTTTCATCACGCAAACGCTGGTTGCGCATCAGTCTATTTGTCAGTCTATTTGTTTGTGCAATATTCGATAAATTAGACATTGCCTCAGACATATACCGTCTACGAGCTGCTCTAGTCCTAGCATTGATATCTTCAATAGCAAACCTAGTACCAACATCTTCGGCACCAAGTCCAGCCCTAAATTTCGCTTCTTCACCTCGTAAACCGAGATTTTCTCTTTGGGCCCTCGATAGTGCAGAAGCCCTATTACGCAATCTCCTTGTTGATGCACCAGCTAACCTATTTGCTAATGTACCAGCTGATTGGGCACCAATATTACGTAATGCTTGCCTATAAACAGCATCTGCTTCTTCAGCAGCAGCAAGCTCCTCACGAGGATCATAACGTCTACCAGCCATTAAACTGACTGCACGGTTATACTCCGGATTCCTGTAATCAGCATAAGATAATTGATCAGCCGGACGCAATCCTTGAATCAAATTATACATAGCTGGAGCATAAGCTGCACCCATGTACCCAATCTCTCCGAGGCCTTTACCAATCTTACCAGCTAATGGGCTGCCTAAAAACCTGCCTATACGGGATTTATAATGGCCTTGACCATGACCTTGACCACTGATATCTTCTGTCCCAAGTATGTTACTACCTAAATTACCAATACCCCCAGTAAGTCCACTAATCAAATTAGATAAAACCCCCTCTGTACCAGGTGTTACCCCCAAAGTAGGATGAGTTGACAATGCTTGCGATAGCCCCCCAGTAAGGGCCGCACCAAATTGAGCTTTAGGCCTGCGTAAATTACAACCCCTTGCGCATTTGCGACCAACGCGACCACCTTTTGACATTTCTTGCTCTTCAAACAAATCATCAAGTTGCTTGTTAAGCTTATCAATCATACGTTGCGCTGTTTGTTTTTGAATTCTTGTAGCCATTACGATAATAATTTCTTATACTTCTCTATTTGTTTTTTTATTTCATCAGCCTTGTCAGCATACGTCATTTTTTTATCATATTTTAATTCATCACTAAATACCCTAGTATTCTCTTGGGCAGTAACATTAATTCCGCCTTCCCTATGACTAGGCCCTTTTGGTCTATCCATCGTACCATTAGGAAATTGCACGACCTCACCACCTTCTATCTCAGCTTGAGCATAAGGTATTGATCCACCCATAGGAAATGTTGGAGTATATGGATTATTCGATTGCCCCTCTAACGAATTAAGATAAGATTCCTGCCTAGCTGCAGATTTTTGTGCTCTTAATGCCCCCATTTGCTGTTCATATAAATCTTCTTGTTTATTAGCTGCTATGTCACCAGTAACTTCCCCAGTTATATCACCAATACCACTTGTTATAAGGGGTAAAGTTGCAGGCAAAGCAGCACCACCTGATATTATTGTAGCAGCAATACCACCAGCTGTCTTAAGACCACCCCATACACCCTGCAAATTATCTTTTAACCAACCACCAAGGCCATACTCTTCGGGACTCATTAAATAGCCACCATACTGTTTCTTCCAACCTTTACGTTTAGCTATACGATCGGCAGCTGCCCTTATGCCCGCTGGGTTAGGGGCATGACGAGCATAAGCTTTAGCAGCACGCCATTGTTTTTTATTAGTAACAGGGTATGAGCCTTTAGGTGCACCACCAGCTGGACCAACAAATGGACCTTCCTTAGCACCTGAAGTTTTACGTTTTTTACCAACATTACTACCGCCAGGTCTTTTACGAGCTTTCTCAATATTTTTAGGCAAACTACCACCCCCTTTCATTTGTGGTTTAGCACCACCAGCAACTGCACCAAAAAATCGTTTTTGCTTATCAGTCAAAGGTTTACTATGTACAGAACCGTGGCGTAATATTTCCTTAGCTTTGCTTGATGTTAATTTCCTTGCCATAGTTATCTCTTTTTCTTTCTGGCTTTACGCCGCCTTGCTATAGTATGAAATGCACGGCACAACGCTAAAGCCCGACCAGTACAGCCAGGTCTATCACAATTGGGACCGCATTTGCCTTTAGTACCTCTACGTTTAACAGATGCTGCGGCTTTCCTTATCCATTTCTTCTTTTTAGCCATCACTTATCTTATTGAGTGTCTATAGGTCAGCCCAATAAATGGACATGAAAACCTATAATATTTTTTATATGAGTTTGTTGCAGAATTATTTTCATAAGTAAATTTAACCGTCAAATATTTATCGCGCATGCGTTCGCGAAATGCGCGTGCCAAATCTAAATAACTATCACTAAATAAAGGATAATTATCTGAAACATCCCTATCAAAAGCATTCCTAGGAACAGCCATAGTAAATCCTCGTTCTCGTCTATCGTACGGAACTTCAGTATTTAAAGTAGTAGTACGAAACGCTAAATCTAATTCACTTGTATTCTGATAGTCGTTATAACAATGTATCTTATTCCAAGTTTCCTCAAATCTGTTATAAAAATAATTTCCAAAATCCTCCCAATGATCTTCCTGACCTTGAGCATAATAAACTTCTGTAACCCATTCAAAATTATCAAATACTTTGGTTAACTGATAATCAGGATTAAAAACAGTTATTAAATAAGAATCATAAAATGCAAAATCATCATCTGTTTCATAAAAAGCCCCGTACACTCCGGTATTATGTCTAAACAATCTATTAGATAAAGAATTTTCTGTAGTAAAAAAATGATGATCAAAATCTATATAGTGACCAGGTGTAAACGAATAAAATGAATCAAAGGCATCTATAGTCTCATTAAAATTAAATGTAACTTTATCAACTTCAGGAGCAAAATATAAAGCATCACCGGGTGTTTCATAATTTTCTATTCCCAATGGTTGAAAAATAGACTTCATAACATAATATCGACCATTAATAGATATCACACAGGGTGCACTCATACCAGTTACATTGCCTCCCATATTATAACCTGGCGCACCACCAAGAGTTCCACTTCTGCCAGGCCATATCGTAAATGTTACACCCCTATTTTTACGGTCAATAACTGCATGAACATTTGCAATATTATCAAAATTTTTTAAATACGATGACATACCCTTTGCCGTAGCTAATGAATTGCTACCGCCTCCGCGACTATAAACACCACGTACACCAGTAGTAAATCTATAAATTTCCCTATTGTAGTTGTCAAGCCAATAACAAGCTTCGTCACTTACAACAACACCAAATTTATTAGCATTACCAATATCATCTGAAATATAATCAACATGATCAAGTAATCCACCAGTACCCAATACCAAACCAGTACCTTCCTCCGTAGACAAAACTGTTCTTGCATTTACTGAAACTATGCCAAATGCATGGTCCTGCCAAAACATGAGATGATTCTTATAAGCTTCAATATTGTTAATCGGTCCTGGGGCTTTATCTAAGTCTATGAAATTATTAGTCCTAAATTTAAACCAACTATCCGATACTTCACCATCAATCTTCAAATCTGAATAGCGTATTCTAGTATCATACTTACTTTCAATAGAATATAAATCATCAACGGGTTTTGCTAAAAAGGGAATAAGAATATTTTCTTGAGAATAAACAGTGTTATATAAATACAAATCAGTTTCTTGCTCATATTCACGATCACTATTATCAACTTGAGTACCCCCTGTTTCTTGAGTCATTTCTAATTTAAGTTCCTGCGAAGACGTAGACGCCGGAAGTAACTTATTTAAATCACTCTTACTATGCTTAAAATTTAAATTAATGGTAGTTTCAACAGGAAACATAATTCCTTCCATCTGATAATCATCAGTAAGTTGTGATAAATCACCAATTAAATTAAAATAATCAAAATAACAGATGTAAGTATCTCCTCCGTACACATTATCTTGACCTTTTGATATTTCAATATTACCAGCAGCTTGATAAGTATTTCTAGATCTATCTTCATATGTGTTACCACCATATTGACTCAACCAATTATTACGACGATAATTACACAAAAACCTATACTTGTCACTATTTGAATCATTAGCCGGATACCAAGTACCACTTCCGCTATGTTTAACCAATAAAGAAGTACCTTTAAAAAACGTATCTGCAGCCGTATGATCTAAAATATGAGCAGAATTTGTACCCCCTAAATTATACGTTGCTGAACTCGGAGAAATAATTCTACACGTGTCTATCGAATCTATTGAAGTTGTTGCTAAAGAATGGCCTTCCCATTCAGAAACTTTACTTATAGTTATATAACTACCCTGACCAGTATTTTTATAGAAACCACCGTATTTTACATAACTACCCGATTGATTAGTTGTAAACGCAACATCTGTAGAAGTAACATGAGTTGCATCCGGTATATCAGTAATTGCCCAAGTTCCATTATAATCTGTTGTTCCCCAAACAACTATACTACTTTCATCATCAACAAAACCACTTGAATCCGTAACTTCAAATATCGTTCCAGTTCCCCCATCTGTTGCTGTACCAATAACACTACCACCAATAACATTCTGTGCAACAGCAACAAGCTCATCACCACTACTATAAGTTAAATTCTTATTTATAGAAATTTCTGGAGAATTTAAATAAACATATTCGTGATTCGCATTTGCATTTGCATCACTGTTTGCTAAAAATTCTGGAAATTCGTGGGTAGTGACAAGTCTAGTTGATGTCAATAAACCTTGTGCTAATATATTTCTATCTTTAAAACCCTCACGTTTGACTCGTACAATTTGATAAGCAGCCGCATTACTAGGCAAATCACCGTGAACATTAAAACGAGGAATAACAGTATTCGCTTGAACATCTCCAGAGCTAATTTCAGTAATCTTCAAATCGTTTGCATTTGGCATACGTAGATCACATATCCAGCGTACGTATGAACGACGACCTTTACTATCATAAAACACTATACCAAATCTATATATCTCGTCACGCATGTAGCCAACATATTGAGAGGAAATATAAGGACTCGCAAAACCAGTGTACGATGTGTTATCAGATTCAGATTCGGTTACCTGATAATGTGGACTTGCTGGATCTGTACTAGTGTGATCAAATCGTGTAACATCGTCATCAATAAGAATAGCTTTTGTTTGAAAATCAACACTTATATTCAATCCTTCTGCACCTAGAGTACTTCCATCAGATTGGTATTTATGTTGATGACTACCACTCCCATCATTGTCATAATCATTAAACCTATTTATACAATCATAAGTTTCAGGTATATCTTCAGTTAAATAGGTATTTCCTGTCGCAACCGGGGCACCCCCACCAGTAACAGTATATTCAGTCCACGTATATGTCTCTAATGTGGTACCACTTGTAATATCTAAATAAGTATAATTATCTGAGTCTACATAATCATGATAAAGTTTTGTATCATCTGATGCCTCAAATCTGTAAGATCTAGCATCCCAATCCCCTATATCAAAATAATCTTCTTGTATATTAGCTGCAAATAAATAATTATCTTTTGTTTCTAAATCCTCAGCTTTAAATAATGAACGATCAGCAACACTAAGTTCAACTGCAGTATAAGTTCCTAGTGTCTCCCCAATATCTGTTAATGTTATTGTAGAAGAAACATCTGAATCAATTGATTTTTCTTCAAATACCCTAATAGTTGGAGTACCATTCAAAGAATCATAATGAATTGCAATACCCCTAATAAAATTATAACCCGTATTTGTATTATCAACAGTAAGCTTAACACCCTTACCACTACTTACGCCTTGCTCAAATCCCTCATAATGTTGTGAATCTGCTAAATTCTCATTATCTGCTGTCAAACTAATTAAATGGCTCAAAGGGGCAAACAAAGTTTCAGAACCACTAGATTTATAAAGTTGATAAGTATACTGGACGGATCCAACAGGTATGTAACCAGTAATCAAAGAACTAATATTAGCTTTATCTAATGTAGCGTTGGGAATCATATCAAATCTATCAGCATTTTGATTCGCCACATCAGTATCAAATATATTCACCCAACGAACTGGATTATAACCATCAGTCCAATAAACTTTTGCAATATCTTCAGTTTCATAACGACCAACCGTTTTAAACCTATGATGAAAAAGAAAATCTAAATTATCAGTAGAATCTGTAGCAATATCATCATATATAAGAGCGGGATAATCAGAATTTAAAGTTGGATTGATATACACATTGTTATTATCAACTAACTCACCTTCTTTTGATATTTTAAAAGCATAGATTTGATTTCTTGACCAATACCATTTACCACTATCTGTACCACCATAAGTAGCTTCAATATTAAAAGTACTACTCGTTACAGTGCTAACCTCATAAGTCCCATCATAATTTAAAGAATCAGTGATCGTAACACAAGTGGGAGTACCAAAATCATCTAATACACCACAGCCTGTGGCACCAGTTAACTGAACTTCGCCGCCCCCAGGATTAGCCGCACCTGTAAAAGTACCGTTTATTGGTGTATCTAAAACACTCTGTTCAGCATTATTGGTGGTGAATACAACAAGCCAATCCCTAACTTTTGCAGTACCAACAATCCACTGACCAGCCATTATTTCATCATACCAAAGTGCTTCATTACCCTTGATATTCTCAATAGCTCCACTAGTACCTCCATCATCAGAGGACACACGCATATTAAGGGCCTCCCTATATGCGCCTTGAGGAAGCATAGACTTATCTATGTCCTTGTTCATCCCCTTTGTGAAAGTATTTAAAATAGATTTACTAGCCATTAAGTATTGGGATTAACAATATTGTCTTTATTATAAATAACTTGCTCTTGTCCAAGCGTTGAAAAGAAATCAGAATGTTCACGTATTTCAGGAACAAGTCGTAACCACGAATTTTTAAACGATTCAAGCTGATCAGCTGCGGGCATCATAGCGTTGCCATAAGCTTGTTTACAATAATAATTCCATGAACGTCTGGCATCATAATAAACTGCATCACGCACCCTGCCGGCAACCCACTCCGGATACATTAATTTCATATTAATATACCAATACAAAGCATCTAAAAAAGATGGATCATCAGGAACCAACGGATAACCATCAATATCCAAAGGAATAGCTTGATAAGCCATCATTAAATATCCTGTTTCTTGATTAGTTTTTATCCAACCACCAGGTGTAATTACATATACATAATCCACTGTTCGCGAGGTACTACCCTCACTTGCAGCACGCTTATCCAATACCAATCCAGCAATTACACTTCGCAATGCAGGATCATTGTTAATTTTCAATAATGCAGCATCATAATCAATACTATACAAAGTCATAGTTAAAGTAACGATATCAGCGGTAGAAACGACATCATCTAATGAGGTTGACTCCTCGTCACTAGTAAGACCATGAGCTGCTTCAAAACTACCAGTCGCATATCGCATGGGATAAAAAGAACCGTCCTCTGTTGAAGAGTAACCAACTTGCACAAGCCGATGAAAACCTGAAGGTAATTTAGCTTGGTAGTTGACTAACTCTAACAAGGGTTCGCCCTCTTTACCAGCAACTTTTGTAACAAAATATGGGTAAGCCCCAATTTTCTCAAGTGCCTCGCCAGCCCACTCCACCATATCACTAATCCGATGGTCACCTTCTTTCGCATCACGATCAGTAAGTACTTTAGCAATGACACGTTTTATGCTCGTTAAATTATATATCATGGTTACCTTTGTTCAATATAATCATAATCGCCAGACTTTATACAAGCAGCCAGCGCCCGCTTATTTGCACGAGTAAGCACCAAACGGTATTGACCTATGTTTGGTGTACTCCTTATCAATTTCTTTGACCACCTAAACCTATACTTATAATTATTGGAATGATCATTTGTATGATAAATATAATGACCGTGTTTTTTAGTTAGTTCCCAATCGATAGGCAAATGGTCTTTATCAAATTTTTTTAATTTCTTTTTGATTACCATAACATCCCCCATGCGGAAAGGCAACCTAAATCTCCACCCTTTCTTAAGCACGTTGTCCATAGCAATTTTATAGTAATCTTCACATATTGATACATATTCATTATATGTTACATGATAAGGAGAATCTTCATTTATATCTGCTATATAATCCTCATACATATCAACGAAAGTATATGGATTACGAACTCTGTTTTTGCTCCTTGGTTTGGGTTGTTCTTTCGACATTTGGCTCTACTTTAAAATCAGCATCCATTTTATCATCAGACCAGGCTCGCGACTCAATGCCTAATTCTTGTTTCAAAATTAATTCTTTTAATACAGGAACTAAATTAGCAGGTACAGGGTATGGATCATCTAATCCCGCAGAAACTGCTGAAGTACTGGAATTTATAAAGTTACTTACTTCTGTTGGAATTTCAAATACTCCTCTAATTGTTAAATATTTGGGTAAATTACTATTACCAACTAAATACAAATATCCACCACGTAGAAATACAAGAGCATCATTTGCAGTGTATTTTTTATACTTTTGCCAGGTTCTACGAGTTTCAGATGTAAATAAAATTTCTTTACCATCAGTAGTGCCAATGTAAGTAAGCCCCGGTTTATGATTAAGATCTATAGTCTTGGGTATCTGTAAATCAGATTTCATTATTGACTCACCAAAAGAAAGACTTAAAAGATCAACAGCTTCATCAACAGGACTCAATTTTAACCCTGATATTTCCTGTATATAATCTGGATTGGGCATTTTACCCTTATCCAAATCACGCTTAAGTAAAAATGCACGATATTGGTGAACCCATCCCTCTAATTGACGCTTCGATATAGGCTCAGATTGAGATATCTGTGCACCACGAACAATATTGAGTAAATCCGTAACAATTGCATTAAGTGAAATAAATTCAACCATTGGTTTTTAATTATAAACATAAATACCTATGTGAGGACGTTTCGAAAACAATAAATTCCAAATTGACCCCGAAATAGGATCAATCAATTTACCACGAGTAGAAAGTTCCAGATCTAATAATCCAACACAACAACCTATACCTGTTATTGAGGAAATAGTAGATAAACTTAAATCAGAACTACCTAAAATACTGCCAATTCCTTTTAGAATAGAAACTGTTTCAAAATCAAGATCAGAACTGCCTTGGATTCTACCACGACCCTTTAATACCGCAACATTGTCTAAAATTAGATCAATTGCGCTCTGAATTCGTCCTCGACCTTTAAGTACACCAGATGTTGAAAGATCTAAACTAGTTATTCCAGAAATATAATCATTAATGGCATTTATTAGATTTCCACTTAAAGAAAAATCTAAATCCGAACTAGTATGTATGTTACCTCGACCCTTAAGTATAGAAGAAGTAGCAAGATCTAAATCCGATAAGCCAGATAAAACACCATAGGCTAAAATGTCTCCGACTGTATCTAAAGATATTTCTGTTAAACTATGAAGAGTTCCAATGCCCTTCAATATAGAAGAAGTACTTAAAGACAGATCAGAAGAACTATGAAGAGTACCAATTCCTTTTAGAATAGAAACCGTTTCTAAAGTTAAATCTGAAGATGAATGTAGTGTACCTCTACCTTTAAGTACAGAAGAAGTAGCCAATTCAAAATCACTGGATCCTGAAACATATTGAGTTCCACCAAGATCACCGCATTCAAAATTATCAACTTGTGAAAGAGGACCATTATCCCAACCAGCTATACCAGCTTTTCCACTTGATAAGTCTGAATCAGTAAGATAACCAGAAGGAGGATTTAAAATATCAGTCCAAAGTTCATCGTTTATATAAGCTGAAAGAGTTGTACCATCTACTTGAATTTTAACTACATCCCCTACTTCAAGACTATGTTCAATAAATTCAAATTCTGTCCACTCACCATCAACATTTTTCCAAGAATAAGCATGTCCATCATCCCAATAAATACCATAACTATTTAAATCACCTGCCCCTGTTCCTGACACCCTAACAGCAGGACCAATAAGTTCACTAAAGTCCATACTTTTAATCTCAACTTCAGCATATTGATCGTTATCAAGCGATTGATCAAAAGCACAGTGATTCTCCTGAGTATTGACATATGGGTGAACATATTTATCAGTAGTCCCAGCTACTCGAATCTCTGCAACAAGTTCAGTCCAATTGGCATCATCACCAAGCGATCCATTGGCTATATCATTAAAATTTTCAGTATAAACTGCCATTTAACTTGTTTTCTCTCTCTTAAGTAAATTCATAAAATAATAATACTTATTTCCTTCTATAAGTTGCGCTTTTGCTCTCCATCCTGGCCTAAAAGGACATTGAACATACACCCTGTCTTCAGTTATTATTTTATAAGCAGTATGTGCATAAACAGCATTTTTAACTTCTTTCAAAGTTTTTAAAAAGTCTGGATCTTCCATGTTTGTTGAAAAAACTGGAGATCCAAACACTGAATCATCAATAACATATATATAAATATCCTGTTCTTTACCTCCAGATAATGAAATATCTACATCTGCTTTTAAAAGAAATTCTCTAGTTTTATTCCGATCCTTCTCCCAAAATACCCAACTCGATTTATCATAAGTTTGATCAAGAGAACCATCATCAATTTTGTTTTTGACAATAGACATTTCAGATTTAGGAATGGTTATTGTCTTCATTTGTATTAATCAGCGTTTACATCTAATTCACCTGCTTGAAATTCAGGAATAACCCCTGCTGATATTGCTAAATTTGAAGTTAAATCACCCCAAAAAAGCTGATCATCCACATCTTCTACATCAGCTTCACATATTGCAAAAGCAACAGCTGTTTCAGATCCAGCAGTACATTCCCCAAATGTAATAGCACTTGCATTAGTAGCATTATTACCAGACACTGTCCATACTGTATCATTTCTAGCTGCAGCAACTCTTGCATAACCAGTATACGAACATTCTGTCCCAGCAGTAGAATCTGTTGGAGCAACTGTGTATAATGCAATATAAAAATTACCAGCAGTAGTAGATCCCCTGAGTCCAGTAGCATCTCCTATATTTGCTATATTCGCATTCGTAAAAATATGATCTAACAAATCGGTTTCAAAACCGTTTCTCATACTTCCAGCCATAATTATTTATTTTTAAGTTTTTGTTTCTTATTTAATTCTCTCTCCCTATGATAAACATTCCACTTTATCAATAGATTTTCTGCTTTTGTATATCTTTCTTTTTCCTTCAAACATCGTTTCCTTTCTCTTAAAAATAAAACTAAAAAAGAGATACACAAAAGACTTATTATTCCAGATATTATATATACCATTATTCTTTAATTTAGCTTTTAAATCTTAACACTCTATAAGATAGTAAACGGCTAAGAGGATACCTTGATATTTGAACTTTATTTCCTTGATTCCCCCCTAATATCCAAACATAATTACCCAAAGTCTTAATAAAGAAACCAACGTGTCCCTTCCAACTATCAGGATCTTCACGCCATAGTACAACTATATCGCCTACTTCTGGCTTATCAGTATCTTCACCAACATCAAGCCAACTCCGAGCATTTAACTTCCCAGTATACTCATGACCAGTCACCTTTGCTATAAAATTAACAAAAGCACTACACCATGCTGTTTCATCAGTTTTAACCCAAGTCTGTCCTATTTCTTTGAAATATTCTAATATTCTAGGAGAGTTATCTTCTATACCTGGTTTTTCAGTTATTCCAAATTCAGCCAAAGCTGTCTTAATAATATTATATTTATTATTAACTTCCAACCCCGACTCTGAAGATGAGCTTGAAGAACTCAAAGAGTCCGATAGATTGCGTAATTGCGGAGAGGATAATCGTGACAAGAATAGCAGTCGAAGCAATCCACCACTTTGCCTTCCAGATTCGTTGGCCCCTCTTCGCAAGTTCTTCAAGCTCTCTAACCCTCTCACGATTATCTGCAACATAACCATTAGTTTCCCTAGCATGATTCTTTATTTCCTCTGTATCTTTTTTTAACTCCTCTAATTTGAGAGTTACTAATTCTCTATGAAGATCTATCTTTGTAGTTATTGTATCAAGATTAGCTTCCAACAACTCTTTAATTTTTTCATATGTTGACATTCTAGTAGTTGTCATTTTATTAATCGTTAACTCGTCGTCTGGCTATTCGTTCAACTCTACGTATAGCTCTCTTTTCCTTTCTACTTAATTTTTTTACCTCATCATCGCTCATGTCAAAAACATCACTTATGTCGATGACATCTGATAAATTATGATTTTTACCTTTTATTTTAAACTTAGTTCTACCAAATTCAATGTTAATGTCCTCTTCAGGGGGTGCAATCCATTTAACACATATAATTATCCCACCTATACTTCCCAATAAGAAGATAGCACCCCACTGCCAGAGCACACTAACGGCTAAAATAACCATTTATCTTATTCCTCTATTTCTTTAGAGAATAATTCTTTCAAAGCATCACGAACTTCATTAATCTCAACAATAAATTCTTCTACTTCAGTAGGAGTAATTTTACTGTCTTCAAGTATAGCTTTAGCTTTTAAAAGAACGTCTGAAACTTCTTTGGCTAATTGACCAGCTTCTCCAAGTTTACCTACAAACTTCCGGAACCAAGCTGCAGATCCAATAATAGCAAGAATAGCTGAACCAATGCCAATTAAAATTGTTATCCACATTTCCATAATACAAATTATTAATATTAATAATTGAAATCAAATTGAGAAAAATAGCGAATGCTTAAACCGGCTGCAGACCACATCGCTAATATTTTTGACATAAATAACACAGCCCATCGAGGAAACATAATCTTTTTATCCTTCCCTGTCTTAATTTTTTCTATTTTATCTAGTATCCAATTGAGTGCTTTATCATATAATTTAGTATTACCTAAATACAAAGGATCTTTACCTATTATTGAATTATACACAAAATCAAATATAGCATAACGATATAATATATATATTAAATACCATATGGGAGATGCCTGTAAACTTATAATACCTACAAGCATTATAGCATGAGATAAACCTTCGAGTATGCCTGATAGTAATTTTTTACCCCTATCCCTCAAAGCCTCATAAATAGCTTCAAGTATTATAATTAATAATAGTACTATTAGTATCATCTATACATTGCCACTGAACCGGAAGTCAACTTAATAGAAGTTATCGTACCATCTACTGATATAAATGTTCCTGCTGGTATAGCACTACCTGTTGGTATTGTACTATCTACCTTACAAGATTGTGTAATACTATTAATAGTGACATCAGCTAATACGGTTATTGCCTTCCAATTACCTGAATGTGTGTCCGTATCACCATCGAGATAAATATCACAACCTTTTGAACCAACAGACACAGAAAGTTTTTCGCCTATATCTTCTGGCCTAAAACCTAATCTACTCATTTTATTATTTATTATTTAAAATTGTTACTCATCTAATTTGGTGGCAAGTCCGGGTATACCTGTGTTTGCCGGACTATATTCTGAACCATCATCATAAGAATGACCAGAAAAATACATCCTGATAGAATCATTTATCAAATGTGGAGTAAGCCAATAACCATCATTTTCACGTAAAATATCATGGGCATATACGCGCAATTCATCCCATGTATTTGCCCCACTGCCTTCAAGGATTGGTGTACGCTGGAGATTTGATAAATTAAATCCAATTGGTGTTGTTGAACGTGCAACATAAATTGCCCTTTGGCCGGTTAATTCGGTTAATCCACCTATAGTTAAAGTCATATAATAATAGCCATCATCATAATAAACACGGGGATAATAAATAACCTGCCCCTCCAATTTTGTCTCATGGTTATTTAATAACCAATCGGTATCTGCACCGTTATACAATATTTGATCAAAGGTGATGTTAAAAGTATCAGTTACGGGGCTTGTGCCATGCCAAATAAAATACGTCCCCCAACTATCGCCAAAAGTTGCCGAACCGTACCAATGATATGTATTTCCTATTCTTATTAATTCTGGACCGCCCGCGATAAAATTTACGTCGGCAATATTCAAATCTGTTCCTATGTCATTGGCATCTGGATTGATAACCCACCCATGCTGACCATAATTTTCATTCACTGAATCGCTTGTTGCGTAAGCAATCCCCTGGCTGCCAGTGTTGAGGGTATTGCCGTAAATAATATAATATGTATCATCAATCAAACGCCATGTATTCCCTTGGAATCTTGTAGTCGTTCCCATTCCTGGGGGCGCTTCTGCCACTTCAAGAAAAAACCCATTAGGGAGTGGGCTTTTCACCCAACCATTTATCCCGTCTCCAGAACACATTCCTGCGATCACAGTATTTGCAACTTTGCCTATATGATATATCGAATCGCCAGCCGCACCTTCATATAGCATTACCCCGGCGGGATATTGTTCATTCGCCAAATATAATTCTTCGGACAATGGATCGCCACCATTTTGCTTATCCCACGCACCCATAAAGTCGCCAGATAGCGGATCTTCAACAGATAATGGTAAATCATTAAAAATAGGATAATCATTTGCCGTTCCAAAATTCCAAATATAACCTGACCAGCCCATATAGGCTGAAGTATCATCTATAACTTGTCCATAGCTTGTCGTACCTTTCATACTTGTGGTTGTTCTGGCTATTGGTTTCTCTACTCCTGTTACATCACCAATTTGGGCAACAATTGTATCGTAATAGCAATTAATCCAAGTCACAGATGTATTGTCGCCCCCCATTGCACCTACGCTTGTGCTTCCGTTAACATCCATGGAAGCATATGAGTTTTTTACAAAATCATAACCACCTGACGTATTTTGATATCTTATTCTACCAAAAAGCCCGCCCACATAAGCGTCGCCTGTAACCGTACCTTGGGCATATAGATTATTCGCAATCAAAAGATAATTACCATTTAAATAGCCTATTATGCCACCAACATATTGATCGCCTGTAACATTGCCCACAAAGGATACTCTATCCATGAATAATTGATTGGTTCGTGATTGGCCCATCACGCCACCAACAACACCACCATCAGCGTCAATAGTACCTGTCACTCGTACATTTTCAACAGTATCACCACGCATAACCCCAATAAGTGCTCC
>Ga0180437_10001719_pt1 | contig 36974 bp, 51 predicted proteins | sample SS_ome_4_FD_132410 | JGI IMG/M metagenome (GOLD analysis project Ga0180437, IMG submission 132410) | Hypersaline lake sediment archaeal communities from the Salton Sea, California, USA - SS_3_D_1 metaG | ecosystem: Environmental > Aquatic > Non-marine Saline and Alkaline > Hypersaline >...
AAGAAGTAATCCCGTCTTTTTCAATAATTTTCTTTACATCTTTTGCAATCTGATCAACGCTCTCAAGCTTGACTTTCGATAATCGATCAGTCACTTGACGCTGGACGACATTCGATAAGATTGTCTCAACATCTCTCTGAGCGGTATTTAAGCCAAGCTTCAATCGAGTCCCGGCGTCATCAATCAGAGAATTGACAATCTCAAGGTGATCTTTTCCCAAAGGTTCTTTGATTTTAAGGATCTTGTCGACTGAACTTGTTCCCGCTTTGTAGCTCATTGGGATCGCTGTTGTCAGGAAATTGTCAGTCTTGGCAGATAATCCAGCCACGACGACTGTGATTGCTGCCATTATTTGCTGTTTTTTCTTTACAGTTAATGTTTGATCGACATTTTCCTCAACGATCCTTGCAATCTCTTGCTGACCCTTTTCATATTCGTCCCCGATCTCGGTCAGAATTTCCGGGGGTAATTTTAATTCGTCGAGTACTTTTATTTTGTCAGCCATAAAGAAAAACTTACTACTAATATTGTAACAAATATAGTCAACTCAAACAATGTCAAGATAATTCCATAACCTTTCAATCTTTTAATCAACTTTTTATTATCTCCCAAATCCTCGAACAAATCGATATAAGTCGATTTTCTGATTTTCTTAAAAGTTGTCTCTGTCAATTTTTGAACTTCGTCTGACATATTATAAAGTTGTTAAATTAGGATTTGGAGTCGCCAAAGCATTTTGAGCTTTTTCAGCTTCAATCAATTCAATCTCAGCGTCAGCATTTTCCTGAGTGGTTTCGTCCAAAGTCTTAATCGCAGTGCTTCGGCTGATCAATCCAGTATTGTATCGAGTAACTACAATTTCAGTATCCGCCAAAATATCTCTTGGTAAAGGATCTTCAAAAATAATCTTTGGCTGAACTGGCTCGGTAGCTTCCCCGGCCATTTTCATTGCTGCCATTAGCACGTCTTGCAATTGCTCAGCGATCTGAGTCCTTTTTCTTTGAACTTTCCGAATAGTATTAAAAAGCCGGATCTTGATTGCTTCGACCTTTTCCGCTCCCTTATGATCGTCAATTCCAAGAACATCAGACGGAACTTTCGACTGTGCTGCTATAAACTTGATCAATTTATCAATCTGTTTGAAGCCGTTCTCAATTTGCGGATTATCATTTGTGATATATTTTGGAATTTGACCTTGATCTCCGAACTCGATTGCGTCAAGATCTGATACTCTTACGTTTCCATTCTCGTCCAAGATACCCTGAGGGATCGCAATCTTTGCGTTCAAGTGCTTAATTAATTGAACACTTATTTGAGTCAATCTGTCATTGTTTTCTTGGATCAATGTTGATATATCCTTAAAATCAGACTTTCCATAATCCTGACGGCTAGTTTTTGTATTGTTGATCTGCCATATAGGAATAAAATCAAGATCAGTTTCCTCGTGATCGATCTCGTCTCCTTTGATTGTTTGATATATCGGAGAGTTTGGCGGGATCTGCTTTGTCGGTTTCAAATTCTTATTAACAAGCCATACTTCGTAATCAATGCTTCCAATTGTATTGATTTCCATAAAAAGATAAGTCTGCTCTTTTCCTTTTTCGTCTTGCATTGTCACATAAGAAGCCAAAGTCACTTTGCTCGGATTTCCATAATCGTCAGTTTGATCATAATCAGGGAAGTAAGAAGACGGCTGAATAAGCTCCATAAATACCTCATTCGCTTCATTCCGGCGTAATTTAACAACAGAAAAACCCGATTTTGATTGATCGAGTGCGATTTCATAAATCTTTGAGTTAAGTTGCTGATCGTTTTTGAAAGTATCAAGATACTCTTGCTGTCCGTCATCTGTCGTCTTGATCTTTACATCACCGCCACTCACCATATCGGCGAAATAGTCGGCAATAATTGAAGAGATATTGACTGCGATATAGAGCAATTTTTCTTTGTCTTGGCTGTCAACAAAATAATCCTTGATACCAAAGACTTTGTAATGCTCTCCGTAATAAAGCCGATCCCACTTTTTTAATTCAGCCAATCGGTCAATATCTTTTAAGTTTGGAAAGTCTAAAGTTTGAGCCATATTTTTATAAGTTTAGTCTCTTATTTTAATTATACAATATTTATTGAAATATTTTAACCATTTTGTGCATAATCGCTCTTATTACATTTACAGTCACCGCATTTCCTAGCTGTTTATATCTCTGCGTATCAGATACCCCGGCAGTCCAATTGTCGGGAAATCCTTGAAGTCTCTCGCACTCAATCGGTGTCAATCTCCTTATCCGATAGCCGTCTGATATTCCGTGCTTATCCTGAGCGGTTAAAGTAAACATTGGCTCGCCGTCTTCCTTGATCTGTCTTCCATTCTGCTTTTTATTGTGCCGATCCGGGGTCATTACTGCATAAAGTCCAGTCTTTGCTCCTTGGCCGCCACCATTTGCTTTGAGCGTCTTGCTTATTCCTTTGGGATCGTAAATCCTTTGAGCGTCTGCAACATTTTGAGTAATCTCGATCAATGGCTGTCGGCAGAGATCACTCTGAGTCTTGATTGTGGGAGTATATCCTCGCTTTTCTTTTACCCACTTTTCTTTGCTGTTTTTCCAATAAATCAGGTTTTCTTTACTTTGCTCAGGATCTTGTGAGCCATTTCGTTCGATAGGAAATATTTTTCGTCCACCTGATCCTCGAGAATATCCGACAATGAACACTCTCTCTCTGTTTTGGGGAACTCCGAAATCTTTGCTGTTAAGAACTTGCCATTCGACATCATACCCCAGCTCATTAAGCGTGGAGAGGATTGTAAGGAATGTCTCCCCTTTTTCGTGTGATAATAACCCTTTGACGTTTTCAAGCAATAAAAAGCGTGGTTGCTTTTCCCGAATAATGCGAGCGATTTCAAAAAAAAGCGTTCCCCTCGTATCCTCAAAACCCCCTCTTTTTCCGGCGATTGAAAAACTTTGGCAAGGAAATCCACCAACGAAGAGATCGAAGTCTTCAAGTTCATTGGGATTGATTTTTGAAATGTCGCCATAACTTTTGTGATTAAAATGTTTTAAGTAAATCTCCTCGGCATATTTATCAATTTCAGAGAAGCCAACGCATTGAGGATAAATCTTGGTATCTCCATTATAGCAAGCGTCATTGATCCCAAGCTCAAACCCGCCGATCCCGCTGAAAGCCGAAAAATAACTTATCTTGTTAATTCGATCCATACTTTGATTTTTTTAGCAATAAGTTTTTTGTGCTTAGTAATTGAGGGGTTGCTTACCCCCATTAACTTTGCGATCTCGTATTGTTTGTATCCCTCAATGATTTTGTCCAAGACGTAAAGTTGCTTTTTAGTAAGTTGGCTCTTAAATCGAGCGAAATCTTGTTCGATAACGAAATCAAGTGACCTTTTATCCGCAACCGTATCCAATATCTCGTCAAGAGGGATAAGGTCTTTTAATATCATATAAATAAGGTTTGGGGGATCTACTTCACCCCCTTATTCTCACCCCCTTTTCTTTTTTTCGGCGATCTGCTTGTTCCAAATCACCAGTTGGGAGTAATAGCACTTTTTACAAAGTCCGTGAGTAACGCCGATCCTTATCTTGTCCAAAAGGATTATTCCTTTGAACTTACCGCAGACGTAGCACTTTTTGATAAGCATTTTCGCTTTCTCCTTTTTTTACTACGATCATTGGTTTCAAGTAAGCTTCCGCATTGGCGACAAACTACTTTCTCGATATGCTCGCCGACTACAATCACATTTTTGTAATGGTGCGGACAATCTAAGTTCCAAGGTTTGTAGCTCATTCTCTCAATCTCCTTAGATTTTAAGGTTGGTTTTAGTAAATCCCCTTATTCGGTTAACCTCTAGTAAATACTTTATACCATAAACCGAACTGTCCACAAGGTCGTCATATCGATCAACCCCGAAATTAACAAGCTGAGCTACAACCTCGTCGTGATTTTTCTTAAAGTGGATCAATCCATTTTCAAAGAAAACAGAGATTTCCATTAACCTTGATCGCTTGTCTCCTTTCGGCTTAACTGGCTTGACTGGCAAATAGTGAGATTTTGTTAAGTGCTGGATCAGAGCTTTTTGATAAGCAACGTCTTCGATTACGATCATTGGCTCAAACTCTTTGTATGAATTGTATAAATTCCGAATTGTTTTGATCTGATTGTCAAAACTCATTTGCTCATTGATATAATCCAATAAATAAAGACAATCGTCAGTATATTTGCACCATACAGTAAAAGCAGATTTGTCCGCACTCTCCTTTTCGCTGATAGCTGGATCAAGAGCAATCACAACGTTCTTAATAAATCTCGGCTCAATCTTTTGGTAATATCTGATCCAAGAGTTCCGAATAATCTGATCGCCGTCCATTATTGGCGTAAGCATATACTCTTGAGCAAAGCTGAGCGATCCAACTGTATTCTTGATTTTGTCGATTGTGGATAAACTGTGTCTAGCTTTCCACGCTGGCTTGCCGTCCTTTACAATCGGGATCTCAAGAGTTGACCACTCCTGATTTTCTTTTAATCTGCTCATTAAGCTGTCATTGTGAAGCATATTACCGACAATAATCACTTGTCCCTCTTCCTGATTAACTGCCGGGATAACTTCCGAGATCAGCCACTTCTCTGTCTTATCTCTCTGCTCTTTTGTTCTTACAAGCTCGCTGTTCTCCAAATCGTCTCCAATAAAAAGGTCAGGTCTGTGCTCAAGGTGTCGCAAACCTCTGATCTTTGAGCCAGTACCTCGAGCCATTACTCTGATCCCTGTCTTCGTTACAAAGTTTCCCTCTGTCCATTTATCCGAAGCCAAATATCCGAAATCCGCTAAAATCTGAGTATTGTTTTCAAGTTCGTAAATAACATTCGCCAAGTGAAGTTGAGCTTGAGTATAACTATCTGAGCATATAATTATAAAGTTCCTCTTTTGATATAAAATGCACCACAAGACATAAATCAAGGTGACAACTGTTGATTTGCTACTCTCTCGAAAAGCAATAATCTCATTCAACAAATCACCCTTTTTCAAGGTATCAAAGATATTGACGTGAAAAGGTGCAAAGGGATACTTCAAATATTTATTCAAATAACTAACCGCAAAATACCTCAAGCTTTTACTTGCTAACCCGTGGTGCGTCTCCTTTTCCTTGACTATCGCTTGCTCCGTCGTCATCGTCCTCTTCGTCTCCGATAGCTGAGTCAAGTAAGTCTGCAATTTTTTGTATTCTGTCATCGTCATTAGTTTTAATGTCAATCGGCTTTCCGTCGGGACCGCTATGCTCCCGGCGTAAGCTAAACTCATCTTTGACTTTTCTCTCAAGGAATTTCAAAGCCAAAGCCGGATCATTCTCAAACCCCTTGATTACTGCTTCCCTTGCTTTCAATATCGGCGTGCTCTTCAAAAGCTCTTTTCGGTCTAAAAACTCAGGATTTTCACTTTGCCAATTATACAAAGTTGCTTTGCAAATCCCAGCGTAACGACACGCTTCAAGATCAGTCGCTCCAAAAGAAAAAGCTTGCTCAAGTTTTTGGACTATCACTTCGGTCATTTTTGTCGGTCTTCCGCCGGGGTGCTTTTGCTCTTGATCCCCCTTTTCCTTTGGGTTTTCCTTTTGATTTGTTTCTTTTTGCATACAAATAATGGTTAGGTTTTAATGCTTCCAAACAAAGCTGATAAATATAATCGAAATAATACGCATACGCTTCCTCGCTACTTTCCGTTGGCTTCATTCCAATATCTTTGAGTGCTCTCTGAACAAAATGATAAACTTCGTGAACTAGCAATCCGTGCTCTGCAATACACCAGTCAAACTTTCGTAGCCATATATAATAAACTGTCGTCCCCGTTGCTGGCTGGATCAATGGTATTAAGCAGCCGTCCGAGTGGCTTGGCTCAATAATCGCTCCGGGGTATTTTTTCATAAGATCCTTGATAATATCGATCATTTCGCAATCCCATACTAAGGTAAAGTGACAATTGTATCGATTATCCTTGATATACTTTTTTTTCATTCAATTAACTTTTAATAATCAACTGGAGCGTCTGAGTTGGAATTGAACCACCTCCTCAAGTTTGGAAAACTTGCGTGCTACCATTAACACCACAGACGCATAATAATTAACTTGTTGTTCCCTTAAATCTCTTTTGTCCCTTATACATTCCCGCACCGATTTCGCTGATCTTTTCAAAGGGGATAATCGGAACAGTCAATCTCTCCTGATAACTCTTATCAATAAAATAAATATACCGCAATTGATAGCCGTCTAAAAGATCCACTTTCCCTTGCTTATGTCTTTGAGTTCCGTGCTTTGCAACTACTCTCCCGAGCTTCTTTGAGAAACCGATTGTCTTATTCTTATTGATCTGAGTCAGAACAAATCCGCTTGCTCGATATATTGTGCCGTCTCCGCATTGAGTTCCGTCTGCAAAGGATATAATCCACTTAATATGCGGTGCGTTTTTTTTAATGAGCTTGATCGAGATTGCAATTGCTCTGCTCTCGCTGTTCTTTGGGAGATAATCGTCAAACGCCATTCGATTAAGCTCCAAGAACTCGTTCCATTTTGTCCCATCTACAAGATTGATCACATTCTCCTTGTCCATACTCGGACCATATTGGAGAACTCCGTGGAGCTGTCCATTCAGGAACGCTCCCAAGTGAATTTGACTGTTCGGCACAATCTTTTTTGAATAATGAACATTTTTGACAAATTCATTCGCAGTTCTTGCCGGGATCGATTTCAATATTATTTGTTTTGCTGATACATTTTGCATATATAATACAATTTATTACCGTTCTTGTTTTCATTCCCAAAGGTCTTCAAATCATCAGGAAGCTCGAGATCTTTGAGAACTTTCCTTATAAAATCAGCTTGCTCATTGTGAAGACTGAACGATATGTGCTCAAATTCCCCTTTTTCTCCCTCAGGAGCGTCAAAACTGTCATCAAGGTTATTAATATCCAAATCAAGATCCCCGAAGCCAGCAAGCTCAACCAAATCGCTTGTAAGCTCTCCCAGCTCTCCCATTACAATAACCATATCAATATCACCCTCGGCGACCTTATTATCTGCCAATCTCCAAGCTTTTTCCTGAGCCGGGGTCAATGGATCTTTGGCTGGCTCTCCGAATACTGTTTCAGCTTTGTCATTCATTACCCAAATATCCGGCAAATTCATTTTTTCGCCGAATTGCTCCCACGTCATATATCTCCCGTGACCGACAACGATAATTCCTTTTTGATTGACAATAACTGGCTGTCTCCAGCCAATCTCTTTGACAATAGTCGCCAAGTGCTCCAATTGCTTTTTGGGGTGCTTCTTAGCGTTCTTTTCGTAAGGTGTGATTTTTAATGTCTTCGGCATATTGTTCGAGTTCTTTTTGATAAAATTGAAGTCCATACTGGGATTTTTGTAAATTAGTTAGCTGTCTCTTCATTTTGCGAGCAATACATTTCAATTGCCAGCGTCTGATCCTAAACTTCAAGAGCAACCATTGCCGTTCGAGCAATTGTTTCCGATAATTCCAAATCGTCGTTAGTCGCATATTTTTTGAATAAAGAGTAAAAATCAGGATAATGGCTCTCGTGGAGCAAATCCTTTTTATGTAATTTCAAATAAAATTTATATTTATTCATTTCAAGATTTCGATCAAAACCCAAAATCCATTCGCAGAGAGCTTTGATCCTTGCTTTGCCAAGACCCTCAGTATCCGGCTTGACTGTGATCATTCCTGTTTTTTCGTCAAATCCATTCATATATTGAGCTTAAAAAAATTATTTACCTGAGCTTGCCGTTGAGCTTGCTCATTTATAGCTTGGATTACTAGCTTCTTATTGGCTTCCAAGCAGTGCCAATCTCCCTCAAAATCAAGATAAGCGATCAATACCCCACTTTTCCTGACTTCGATCGGGTATCTTTGAACTACTAATTGATTATTTTGATTTGTCATAATTCTTTGAGTTTCATTTTAAGTTTTTGAGAGAGGATTTTCAGATCGTGATCATACCAGTGCTTGACCTGATTTTTCATTTCCAGCAACTCTTGGTGGCGATCAAAGCCGAGCTTGCTCTCAAGCAGAGCTTGGCGTTCCATTGCTGTCATTCTCTCATATTGTCGGTGGTGGTGATCACATAAGCAGAGAACATTGATTTCCTCAAATCTGATTGACTTGTGCGATCGGCTGTAATTATGGCTTGTTTGAAGCGTCTCCTTATCGCACCAATCTCCGCCGATCTCGCATTTCCCCCGGCTCCTGACAATATATTGGGAGAATAAGCTGTCGCAGAGATCCATTAAGTATTTATTCATATTTTGGCGGGTAAAATTTTCTCGCAAATTCCTTAATGCTCCGATTAATATCTGAATAATTGCGATAATCCTCGTAGCAATCAGAGCAAAGAGGTATTTCGTAATCGATACCAACGGCGGTAGACTCAAATTGCTTCAAGCTACAGTAACCGCATAAAATTATACCCCTTTGCTCCATACAAAAATTATTTTTTATCTTTGACCTCGTCGGCTTCTTTTGCTGGCTCTTCTTTTTTTTCGTCTTTGCTCTCTGTATTTTCGGCTACTTTTTCCGTTGTTTTTTTTTGTAAAGCAGCCATTGGATTACCTTTTGGCTTATATCCTACAAAGATCTGAGGTAAAACCCCTTGTCGACCGATATTAAAGCTTGCGTCAATATAAAACTCGAACTCCTTATCAGCATTGAACTCCTCGATACAATCTTGGATCTTATCTGATAACTCGTCAGCTTGACGCTGTAATTCTTTGGCTTTGCGTTCTTGATCACGCTTGGCACGCTCAGTTTTTAGTTTTTGCTCCTCAGCTGTTGGAGCTTTTGGTGTGGCTTTTTCCTCACTCATAGTTAGATTAATTAATTAATAAATTATTTTAATTTTTCAATTGTGAAATAAACTTTACATTCGCCGGAAGTCTTTATTTTGCGACACCGACCAATTTCCTTGATCTGCTTATCGTCTTTGATCAATATCCCTTGTATCAAATCGAATAATGTCCCGAGCATATTGTCCAAATCCTTGTCTCTCTTGATATGAAATTCTGCCGAGATCCTGACATCATTCTCGATCGGCTTTTCTTTGTATAAACTTTTCAAGAGCAATCCATTATCGTGAGTCCATTTGCTTACCTTATTGGCTTGATAAATATAAGCTTGTCCGTATCTATTGCGACCTATTTTCCAAAAGTTTTTTTTACTCGGCACTTCGCCGATAAGGATAAATTCCATACGATTAATCTATTATTGTTTTTTGTTCAGGTTTCCCCGATAAATTATTATCAATTAAGATCTGAGCCAAGGGTGCTGATATATGGCTTACAAATTGTTCCTCTGTCATTTTATTTTTTTCGTCTGAATTGATCCCGGCGAAATCGCAACAACAATGGAGCAATTCGTGAATAAGAGTCGTCCATTGCTGTTCAAAACTCATACTCGGATCAATACAGATTTTCCCGCTTTGCAAAAAGGTTTCTCCCCTGTTTCCGTTTTCATTTGTATAGTTTTCAAAATGAACTGAGTAAATAATATGTCCGACTTTTATTGTATTGGGTATATACATATTTTAATTATAGCATAATTATTGTAAAAACCTTAATCAAGAAGACCTTTGACGTGCTCGATTAACTGCTCCATTTTGTCATCATAATATTCCCGGATCTTTTTAGTCTCTCCGTCCTTATAAGCTCCGTTCTTTTCGCCGAGCCGATAAATACAAGCTCGCAATCTTTGGCTCGGAGTTTTCCCCTCATACTTCCACTTATCAATCTCGGCCGGGATCTCGGCAAGATCAACATCAGTCACAGGAGCTTCTTTGAAAGTAAAATACCCCATTGCTTTTTTAAGGAAGTGAAGTTTGGCCGCCGTCTCCGGCTCAACCTCTTGGCACTCCACTTTCAGATAAGTGATATTATTAGCTTTTGTATGAATATCCGTAATAATTGAGGGAATATTCACAATCACTTTGCGATCTGAGTTTTCCATAATATTATAAAATTATTTTTTTAATGATTTGTTTAATTCTCCAAGTCGATTTTTCAAGTGCAAGCAAGCGATAAAAGCAGAAAAGTCAGAAGTTGGATCAGGACATTCATAAACTTTGAACTCAGCGTCATCTTTTCCGAAATTAAGGATCAAGCAATTATCAAGCTCGTCATCTGTTTCCTCAAGATATGCTCCCCAATATCCAGCAACTTGTAAGAAAAATTCAGGATATACCCCTTTGCTAGTCTTGAAATCGATCAAGTGCTTTTTGCCGTCAACTGTGGCGATACAATCCACAAGTCCGCAATATCCGTGAGTTTTAGAATAAACATACCGCTCGCTATCGTGAAATTTTACCTTATGCTCGTCAAGCCATTTAAGAAAAGCAATAACTGAATTGTAAACTCTCTCGTCCTTTGGCTTCTTTGGCTCAGGAGTTCCGTGAAGCTTTGAATTGATATACTCCTCAACCCACAAGTGAGCAAGAGTTCCAACTGTCGCAGCTTCGTCCCTCTTGATAGCATATTGCTTCGTTCCAGTTTCAATCATTTGCTCAAGCTCGTCCTCTCCAATATCCAGCTTCGGATCAAGAACTGCCGGGATCAGATTATCTTTGAACCATTCCCGGCTCAAATTCTCTGACCATATCAGCAAGGGTCTTGACTTATCCACTAAGCCAGTGATCGAAGTGACTGAGGGTATCCATTCTTTTGTCTCAAGGTTTCGGTAGCGGTGACTATCGATATAAAAATCGATAGTCACGTCACCGTTATATAATTTGATTGTTTCTTTATTTGCCATTATTTTGATTGTTATTAATTAAGCTGTCGAATTGTCCGTCATCTTTTTTCGCCGGAGCTTTGATCGGCTTGTAAGCTTCAAGCTTGGCTTCAAGATCTTTTCTGTAAATTGTCTTCATTCGATAGTTCTTCATTCTCTCCTTAACAACATCACCTTGTCCCTCTACGATTGATTTCAACATTGCTCGATACTGATTTTCAGTCAGCCAAGGAGTTTCGTCATTATCCTCGGTCGCTGAGTTTTCAGGATCATTGCCAGTCGGGATCAGGAAAGTGCTTGTAAGAATATACTTAATCGCACCAGTAATGGCTTTGTAAGTTCCTTTGTCCCCTTTGTCCTCTCCAGTTCCTACGAACGCTCCGTTGATAGCTTCGCCAGTATCCACATCAATAAATTGATAAAAGAATTTGACGTGAGTAAGTGGCTTTTCCGAAGCGGTATCAATTTTGACCTCGTTCGCTGATAATAGGAAAAGAACTTTTTCTTTTACCAATTCAGCGTGGAGTGTTTTCTTAATGATTTCCTCAGAAGCGTAATCGTAATTGTGGAAATCGTTTTTTTTATCCTTTTTGATAAAGTCGACACGCTCCATAATTGCGTGCATTTTCTTATAAAGATTGATTGGCAGATTTTTCTCTGCCGGAGCTGTTGGGTTTTCCATAATTTTTGTATGGTTAATTATTAAGATTGCTCAACGCATTGATCGCAGATCTTTGCGTCGTGGTTAAAATGATAATCGGGAATTTCGTCCCCGCACTCTTCGCACTCGACCCAATTTGCGAAGTTCTCAGGGTGATAAGTTTTCTCGATCATTGTGTCATAATCAAACATAATTGCGTGGTTAATTAATTAATTTGATTGTAACTCTATTATAGCAAATTCAATAATGATTGCAAGGGTTAGTTGGGGATAACTCTTGCATTAAGCGTCCATAAATTGCTTAATATATTTTTTGATATACTCTCCTTTTATCCGATAAATATTGCGGTAATTATTCTCGCTCACCTCAGCTTGCAAAATATTCTCTCCCTTAATATCTCTCAAGATACATCTCCAAATTGAGCCGTAATCCTTATACCAAAAGAAAAAGCGATTTTTGTGGATCTCCCTTATCGTATAATATTTATCGTCTTTGATTTTTCTTAATACTGACATAGTAAAGTTATAAATTAATTATCTGCTCTCGGTCAGGTTTCGGCGGGAGATCAGTCGTTGCTTTTATTACTCCCCACAACCATTTTCCGTTATTTTTCCGCCACCATTGAAGCCGATATTTTTTTGATACTTTTCCAATAATGTAAGGAATATAATGTTTGATTTTCATAAGCGTGCTTATGAGTTAATCGGTGGGTAGGATCTCCCACGCAATCCAGCCAATCCCGGCTGGCAAAGATCCGGGAAACTTCCCGTGGATACCCACCGATTAAGCCACAAGCGACTTAATCTTTGATTTTGATCTCTTGAATAAAAGTTCCACAATGTGGACATTTTGCAAGTATTGTTTCAATCCCGCATTTTTTGCATTTTTGAAACTTCGATTTTTTCTTTTTTTCTGCCATATTATTGAGGGGTTATTGTTATTATAACATTGCTCTTAACAATAGCTTTCAAATTTGTTCCGGGGATTGTATAATTTGCGTCCCCCATTGAATTGATTAACTCCTTGAAATCTTTTGTAAGGATCTCGTCTTTGATCTGCTCGACATCAAAGTCGTATTTCCGCTCCAAGTATCTGAGCAAAGCGTGCTCTGATACAACTGGCTCTTTTGTCATAAAGCTGATACGCTTATCGACTTTGTCTTTTTCTCCCTGTAAATAATCGATCCGGCTTTTAAGTTGAGTTAATTTGTAATTGAGATCATTCAATTCATAATTGAGATTTTTGCTTTTAACTTGTAAAGCTTTTAATTTGTTACCTTTCATTTTTTTACTTATAAAATTTAAACCATTTTGTATCAGTATGTTTTTTAAAATAAATTGATATATTTATAAAAGGTATACTTATACTTAAATCTAAAATACCGTTAAAATCTCTAAAACTAACTCCAATACCAATAAACCAATTTAAACTTATTGTGATTACGTCTGGGTTTCCCATAAATTTATGTTAATTAGTTAAGTACCTCAATTTTTAAATATCTTTTACCCCACTTAATAGCGTCGTCATAACTCTCCATAAAAATATCATAATATTCGCAGCTATATCGGGAGTTCAATCGATCCTGAACTTCATATTCTACCCCAGCGATAATCACTTTCGTTCCAAATTTTAAGCAATTATTCGCTACCACCTTGACGCTTTTATCATTACAAACATCAAATCCGGAAGCTGTTCGGCAAGGATTGCCGTCTGTTTGAGCTGGATCAGCATTATAAGCGAATACGATTGCATTTGTTTCAGAGCTTTTTGCGTGCTCCAGCTTGCTGTCGTAAATAGTCTCAACTGGCTCCGGGACATATTCCTCAACTTCGTAAGAACATTCCACAGTTGCCAATCCGCAAGGATCCGGGATTATATAATCAGATTGAGTCTCCGCATAATCCTCGTAATTAAGATAATTTTTTTCGGCTGTTTTATCCTGAGCGGCCGAATTGATATGGATCAGAACTGATCCTAAAAATGCGAGAGCCACTATTGCTATAATCAAGCAAGTAATTTTGATAAGCTTTTTCATAATTTTGGTTTTTGTTAGTTAGTAAATTTTTTTAGAATTGGATCTCGTCTGCTCCCTCAAGAGCTTCTTTGATCCTCGCCATTGTTAGCTCAGTTACAAGATCCTCGACTTCGCTTGGAATTGCTCCGATCACGAACGCTTCGTTGTTCCTGATACAATATGATCGAAGCTCCTCTTTGTAAACTAAGTCAAAGATTTCCTTTTGAGCTTTTTCGGTGAAGTAAATCCACCTAAGTTTGATTTTCATAATTGCGTGGGTTAATTAGTAAATATCGAGCTTTTCAAGCTCACAGGTATTATAGCAAATTCAATAATGAATGTCAAACTAATTTGGGGATAACTTTTTATTGCCGGAGAGAGGAAAGCAGAAACTCAGCTTGCTCATACTCTTCCACTCGATAAAAGATTTCATTTTTTCCGTACCACTCTTGCTGATAAGCTTGGCAATTATGCTCGATCTGATTTCGCCATACCCAGCCGACAATCTGCCAAAGCTGACCATACTTTGATTTTTTCTTTACTCCAACAAAAAGATCGGATCGCTCAAGGTGGAGCTTCCGAACATCAAAGTAAAGCTGATCAAATTTGAGGATCATTTTGACGTCAATCTTATATCCATTGACGACCACATCTCCCTCGTCGTGACCGTCAAAGAGTTCAAACTTATAAGGAACATCAAGATATTTTGCGAGAGCGTATTCGCTCATTACTGTCAATATATCAAGCTTAATCGGATCAAACCCCTTGGCTGAGGGTCTGTGAAACCCCTTTGATACTTTGTTCTGATAAATAGCTTTACCAAATTCGATACATTGCTGTTGCTCGGCCGGGAGCAATTCAACTATTTGCTTTTTTATTTTCATATTTTGTCAGTTAGTAAATTTTGAGGAAAAGTTGGGGATAACTCTATAAAAGGGTGATATTATATTATCAGGGGGGTGATAATATATTATCGGGGGGGTGATAACCTGTTATCATATAATAGTACAATATTAATACTACAAATTTAATACTTAAAGGTTCTTAAAAAAATTATTTATTATTATTTTTCTTTTATTGAACTCTGTAATACTTACATCTATGAAATTTTTATCTTTTAGCGTCTTGATACTTTTTCTTATCATTATGTTGCTTTTGTTCATTTTTTCAGCAAGATAATCATTTGAAGCAAAGCAATAACCTTTTTCAGCGGTTAAGCTTGAGATCAAACAAAAAAGCAACTTCTCCGTTGAGTTGAGCGAAGTTGCGAATAAAACCGAGTTTGGCATAATACCATAACCCTTTGATAAAAGACCGACAGTTGCTTTTTCGGTCAATGAGCCGATTTTTTGCATAATAACATTGATTAATTATTAAAAGTCAACTTCATTATATCAGACAATCTCATTATTGCAAAACCCAAAATGTAAATAAATTGGGGATAACTTGCGTAAAATTAATAATCGTGCTATATTTTAAGTGCCGATACGGCAAAATAAAAGTTTTTCATAATTTCCATTTTGGTTAATTATAAGTCGCAAAAACTCCGGGATTTCCGGAGCTTTTTGTTTCTGCCGAAATCCCGGCACTTTACAATTAGTTTACAATTGATAAAGATCAGGTTGACAATAAGTTGTCAATAACATCGTCCTAGGACGTTGATACCCCCCCTAAATCTCCCTAAATCTCTGTGGATAACTCAAACCAAAAAGCACCCCGAGATAAAAGGGTGCTTTTGGTTTACTAACTAACAATTGTTAGTTGCGAGTTTCCTCGCTTCGGTATTTTATAAATTAACCGCAAAAATGTCAAACTTCCTGAGAGCTATTTATTTGCGTTTTAAGAGCAGTTTCTTTTTTTCCGCCACATTATCCGCAAATCATACAAATCAAGCTCTCAGGTGGCAAATTTCGCTAAATTCGACCTATTTTATAGCGTTCCTCAATCCGCCAAGACCAAAAGCGTTCAAAATGATAAGAACTGCTTGATCCTGATCCAATTGACCAGTCGTAAATCCAGCTATTGCAAAAACAAGTAATAGGATCGCAATAGTATAAGTCTTTTTTCCGCTTGTTAATCCGTTTACTTTCCCCGAAATCTTTGAAAGTAAATCTTTTAATGCTTTCATATATTTGAGTTAATAATTAAGCGTCAGGGATACGATCAACGTCTCTCTCTGAGAAACCTGTCGCAATCCTGTGCTTCTCGACAAATTCTTTGATTGACATTTCGGGTGGGATATATGTTTTCCTACCTCGAATATCAACGTAATATAATTTGCCAGTCCCCGGCTTGCCGTTATAATCAACGGCTTCAAGGATAAATTTTTTCCGCCATTTCAAAGCAAATTTCAAATCGATTTTTGACTTTTCAATGATCGGCTCTTTGATAAGAGATTGTCCCCAATTATCTGATAGTTTCGCTCCGGGACAAGTCTTGTAAGGTCTTCCGTATTTATTCAATGCAAATTTGCGGTGAGGATAAATCCTTTCCGCTGGGATATTATATTTTTGCATTAATCTTTTAAGCAAATCAGTTAATGTTTTGACTTGCTCAGCTGTTGGGAGTTCCTGATCAAAATTGCCGTCAAGAGCGATCCCGATACTGCGATAATTCATTGATTGCTGATAACAATGTGCTCCCGGCATATCCTCGGGTCTTCCATTGTATAATTTTCCGTTCTTGGCAATTTCGTAATGATACCCAATCATACCCCAACCTAGCGACTTGTGATAATTATTAGTCGCATTGTATTGATCGGGGTTTCGATTATAACTCACCGCTGTATGGTGGATTATAATATTTTGTGGATAATTTTTTGCCATACGTTAATTGGTTATAAAAAGGGAGCAACTCGCTCCCTTTTTAGTAAAGTTTATTTTTCTTCTTTGTCTTCTTCTTCATTGGGAGCTTCTTCGTCTTCGCTTGCTTCTTCTGCTTCTGCTTCTGCTTCCTCAGCTTCTTCGGCAGCTTCTTCTTCTGCCGGAGCGTCTTCGCTCGCTTCTTCTTCGGCTGGAGCTTCGGCCGGAGCTTCGTCAGCTTCGGGAGTTGGCTCGTCAGAGTTGTCGCTATTGTATTGATTAACGACAGATCCGATCGCAGCTTCCAAAGTTACATCAGGATATTTTTGCATAAAGTCCTTAACTTCAGGACTATCGGCGGTAAAAATAGTACCGTCCTTTGCTTCACCCCTGATCTCTTGAGTATTTTCTTCTGACATAATTAATTAAGTTATGAATAAAAAGGGTATAAACCCATTAATAAGTTTACTCGTGAAGTTCAGCTTTGACAACCCAATCAGGATCTTCAAATCTTACTCTGATATGAAATTTATTATCTCCCTCAATCATTTCCAAGAACGTCCATTCAGCGTACCAATTCCCGCTTTTTGGATCTCCCAAAAAGGTAATAGTAAATTGATCAACGCTGTCGTTGGTTATTGTATAGTCAGTTCCCTCAATATATTGATTTCCCTGAATATCAAAAACAACAACGCTGTCAGGATAATTGTCCTTATTGTGAGGGACAATCAAGCTTTGAACTTCGTCAAAGTTTTCGCTTTCATTATAAGTTTCTGTAAAAACCATATTTTTATTATTTACGATAATAAGTAATATACTGAGCGTTCGCACCAGTTCCAGCAGTTGAAACATTGAAAAGGTGAGAGCTTCCTAAGTTCCAGTTTAAGGAAATCGTTGCCATTGCTGAGATATTTCCAACTTCTCGAACTTCTGAATAGATTTTACTGACTCCGTCAACAAACAAATCCCCGCCACCATAGTTTGAAGTGCTAGTCCAAGGAGTTCTACCAACCGCTCGAATAGCAGCAGTATTTTTCGGAGTTGGGATTGTATAATTTAATACTCCAGCTGGGAAACTGATTGAAGTAATTTGAGCAATTACCTGACTTGGTTTATTCAAATTCAAATTAATAGTTGTCGGAGAAACGGCTTGACCAATAAAAACCTCAGCTCCTCGACTATCGCTGATCGGAAATCCCTCTGTTGTTCCTTGCAAGATTAACGGTGGACTAGTTCTCAGTGACGTGCCATTTACGTCAAGCCAATAATCTTGACCAGTTGTTAATCCACTCCAGCCAACAACTGTTCCCATTACTCTGAGAGTGATTGGATTTCCAGCACTAATTGGAGTTGTATTTGGCGGGATACCAGCTGGCAAGTGCCGATCAATATGTCCCGGCTGAACTCGATAAGCTGATCCAGCTACTCTTTGCTGTTGACCATTAAAAGTGCAAGTCATATCAGCCGTGCTCAATTTATTCCAACCCGCACCACCAGTTGTCGCAGCATAGCCATTCGGGATCGTTGTATCTGTTACTCTGTAATACCACCTGATATTGTTAGCAGCATTTCCACCTGACGGCATAGTGATAACAAGAGCATATTTTGTATTTGGAGTCAAAGCAATTCCAGCATTAAACTTATAATAAGCTGGCGACGTTGTAATTTCAGTATTTGCAATCAAACTATCAGAGAATAAAACAGTTCCAGTCGGATCACCATTTGCGTCAACCGACTGGATCTCAAAATTAACTGGAATATTTCCGGGAGATCCTTGTCGATATATATAAACTCTGAAACTGCTCAGCCAATTAAAATCATAAGAGTCAAAAATCTGAGCAGTGAAATTTGTTGTATAAATTTGATAATAACTTGATTGATTTGTTTGTTCAGCAATTACCACGTCAGAATAATTCCCGTCATCAATGTAAAATGGATATTGAATATTATTATCACCAAAAACTCGGAATTTCATATCTCCAGTTGTTGCCGTCCAGCTTGTTCCACCATTTATTGAATAAATATAATTACCGCCGGGATAAATATCTGCATTAATCCAATAACTTCTGATATAATTAGTTGAAGTTCCAGCAGCACATCTTACAACAATTACATATTGAGTGCCAGCAGTTACGGCAACTGGAGTGCTAAATAAAAACCTACACCATTCTCCGCCACTTGCTCCACTTGTAACTTCGTAAACTTTTCTTGCGTCAGCTGTGGCAATTAAAGTATCAGGGAAGCCAGCACTTTCAGTCCAAATTTCACAAATAATATCCTCATCATTTGGAGTTGGATTACCATTTTTCCCTAAAGCTAAATCAAGTCTGTGGATTTCGCTCATTCCTGTCGGGATTGTAAAAGTTTGACCAACAATATAACTTGCTCCATAAACTTGACGCAATGTTGTTCCTGAGGATTGATCAATTACCATTATATCGTTTGCTGGATAATCCTCTCCAAGAGTTGCTTGAATTTCAAGACCTGAGGTCGGCACATTTGTTAAAAATCTGCCGTCTCCGTGGAAAAAATCAGAATATTCATTCTCAGTATATAAATTTCGAAATCTCTCAGTTGGTGCTCCAATATCGTAAGCAATATCAGTATCAGCCAAAATTGAACTATCAAGCGGGTTTTTCAAAATACCAAAAAGAGAAGATCCGTCCCCGATATATCTTGAACGATAACCACCCTCATTAATTCCAATACTGATCGCCAAGCGAGTATCAGAGATATTTGCGTCTAAGATCTGAGAAGCTCCGTTCGGCACTGTCACATCAGCCAATCGATACCAATTTGTATCGCCAACGGCTGTATCAATATCTCCGTCCGATAATGGAGAAGTTCCTGATCCCTCAATTACTAAAAGTTCAAAGACATTATTTTTCAATTCATTCGGCTCGTCTTGATTAAAATGAGCTATAACTGCGTCAACCCTATTGCTTCCACTTGTATTCGGATTAACTGCAAGATTTTCAACTGCATTGCTTTTACCGATCACTTTCCAAGTAATCGCATTTTTAAGATAGGAAATCAAAACCCCGCCGGTATTAATTAATACAGACAGGTCAGGAGTCGTGTTTTCAGTTACCAGCAAATCGTCATTTGTGCCATTAACATTGAAGACACCCTCGCTGTAAAGCTCAGATTGAATTGCACTGAACTCTTCGTCAGTGTATTGAGCTTGATTGCTATCGATAATGTAAATTTTTGTAGCCATACTCTTATTATTATTATAACATTTTTAATAAAATATATTAACCACCGACATTATTATTCTAACACAATCCCCTCGGTGATAGTTAATCGTTTATCAACGTCAGCGATCTCATTCAGGAAGTTTGACGGTAGAACATTTGCTCCCTCTTGAACAAGGTCAATATCAACGTCGTCAATCCCTGAATTTGAAACTCTTACCTTTTTCTTTGTAATTAAATACTTCGCATTAAGAGCCAAAAATCCATTATCCAAATTTACTCGAACAGTATCTCCAATATCATAAGAGTCAGGATCAAGCTTGAGCGAGTTCGGCTTAATCTTTGGAACGATAAACTCATTTTTGTGAATATCCAAATAAGTCTTGGCTTCGTCTTCCAATTGTTGCAAAGTTTCACTTTCGCCAAAATTTTTCCTCTCTTCAAGCTTCCCGAATAAAGCGATCGAAGTTGGGTCTTGCTGAACTGTTACGATACTTTTTGTTTTTCCGATAACCACATTCGCCATATCTCCGCCGTCAACTTCAACATTATATTCAAAGATATTCGCAGTTGCGATCTGATTAATATCATAATTAAGAATAATACTGTCAGATTTGTCCGAGCCGGGAGAGTCAATCAGATCAAGCTCGTGGTTTTCGTTAATATTAATCACTTTATTATCAAGAGCAGCCATTTTTTGAAGAACTGAGAGAGCGTCGTTATCTCTGAAAGTTATCCGATTATTAAGAAAATACGAAGACGTGCTTGTTCCCTCATTAATTCCAGTATCGTCAGACGCATTGATAAGATTATTCAGAATATAATAAAATTCGTATGTCAAAGTCACGCTCGGAGTCGTCTGATAAGCGATATTTCGATTTTTCAATACTTGAAACATTCCAACGCAATTGACCTCAATTGTATTCAATGAAACATTAAGAGTCTCGATATATCCAACAAATTTGAAAAGCGTCCCCTTATAAATCTTGATCCGATTAAATAATTTCAGATTTGTCGTTGTCGCTTTCGGATCTCTGACTTTTATTTTGAAACTCGCAGATCCCGGCTTATTGACTTCGTTAGAATATTCCAAATCAAACACATTAGTATTTGTAAATGTGGTAACAGGGTTAAATAACCGATCATAAATTCTAACTGTATATTGTGACATAATTATAAGATTGAGTCTCGCCAATAAAATTCAACTGGCTGAGTTGGATATTCCCAAGTTATCCTTGGGTTAAGATCGCTTTCATAAGCAAGCAGATTTTGCTTTGGCAATAAAGTGAAAAAATCGCTGTCCAAAGTTACAGATCCAGTGACGTCAGTCACTCCATTTTTCAAAACATTTCCGTTTAATATATCAATCTCAATATATTCCCCGGCGGCCAAAGAGATCGCAGTCTCAAGCTTGCTCTCTGTAAATAAAATGTTTCTGCTTCTTAAATTATCAAAAGTCACGTTGACCATTGTCCCCGCTTTTGATTTTACGCTGAACTCTACTTCCGAGATATTATTCCAGCTCGGAGTTCCAATCTTTTCAAATTCGTCTTTTAAGATTATAAAATAATTCCAGCCGTTTCGGATTGTTGGATTTCCCTCGCTAAATTCAAGAACAAATTCGTCTGATCCGGGATTTTCTTTGAATTTAATATAATTTTGACCAGTCAAATAATCTCCGACTTCAAGATTGTCAGCATAATCAACGTAAAAATAAAAAGTAATAAACTTCAAGTAATCAAGATTAATCGATTTCGATATTGTCATAATATCTTGAACGCCATTTGTGCTTGATAATTTCCTCGCAATACTATCGCTTTGAAAAATATCAGTATCCTCAGTTCCGCCACTCCAAGTCGACTCAGTAAAATTTGAAATCAATGTGTCGTCAGATACATTCTCAAAAAACCTTGTGATTTTGGGATTATCAGCTGGACCATATAGCAAAGCTCGCCAAGGAGAGTCAGCAGTTCCACCCTGATAAATATTGAGCAAATTATTAATCTGAAAATTGAAATTGTTTGGCAGAAAAGCCGGAACGATAAATTGTGATTGTCTCCAGCCAAGCAATTGAGTTTGAGAATATTCCGTTTGCGTCACTATAAAAGGATCGCTTGCTTTTAGATCGATATAAAAAGAAGCTTCTGTCTTAACTCCAGTTTCTCGGCTGAAACGCAAATCTCTCTCAATCTTAGCTTTGATCTGCCAACCAACGCCAAGAGCGTCTTCCCATTCAATAAGGATATATCCGTCATTTACATTCGCAATCGGCTGAGCCGGGAGAGTAAAAATTCTCTTCACTCGATTTTCAATCTCAATCAATTGCTCGTGGTTTCCCGCAATAATAACTCCCTCAAAGGTAATATTCCTTTGACCATAAAAAGAAAAGTAATCAAAGATCCCGTGCTGACCTTGCTTTTCGTCGTCTTCGTTTCTTATATCAAGCTCAAAGACAGGGTATCTTGTCAATCTCAATCCAGTCGGCTGTCCAGTTACAGTTTTGCAACTTCCGTCATTATCAAGAGCAGCATTGATCAAAATGTTTTCTCCTGAGAATTGATTTGTGACTGTATATTTATAAGCTAACATATTATTTTAATTAATTACGATCTGCGTAATTCCCAACTCAAGTATCTAGCAAAAGCGTTATAATCTGCGTTTGAGTTAGCTTTTACCTTGATATTAATTGGCTGATTATAATTATTTGATACTGGAGCTGGCGAAGTAAATCCACCCTCTTCAAATCCTCTTCGTCTGATCCTTTCAAGATTTGAAAAGACTTGTCCGAATTTTTTTAACATCCAGTTAGGAGCGACCCACTCTCCTTTGTGAACAACTCCGGCAACATCTGTCAGCTTGCCAATTCCAGTAAGTCCACCCTTGGCAAATCCAACGGCAGAAGTTACGGCGTCCGCAGAAGTAAATCCGCCGTCTCCAAATCCAGCAGCTCTTTTCGCAGCAGCCAGTCGATTATAATGAGCGATCAATCTATTAATCGAAGCAGCAGTTGTCGCTTCTCTCTGAGCCAAAGCAGTATTATAAACCTCAGTAAAAGCTTGATCTTGAGTGGTCAAATTGGTATAAAATGCTTCAAATTCAGCTTCCCGAGCGTCCAAACTGACCTGTAAAGCTTCTTGTCGAGCTTCAAGCTCAGCTTTTTCCTCTTCAAATCTTTGCTGTCTGATTTCCTGTTCAATAAGATACTCCTCTTGCAATCTCTCCAAAGCATTAAGTCCTCGCAATCTCTCTTCCTCTGCAAGCTGTTCTTGAGTAACAATTTGCTGCTCTCTTTGAGTTTCCAAAATAGCTTGAGCAGCTGCCAGCTCTTCTTGAAGTCTAGCAAGACGTTCAGGATCAGGAGCTTTTTCTTGTTCGGCCGCTTCACTTTTAAGCTTATTGATTTGCTCTTGGATCTCAGCTTCTTTTTCTTTTGCGTCAAGAACAATCCCGGCAGCAGTTTCTTGAAATTGCTGTTCAGCTTTGAGATTTGCTTCCGCAAAAGCAGCTTCAAGATCTTTGATCTCCTGTTCAGTCTGAGCGATTTCGTCTCGAAGTTGTTGCTGAGCGTCAGCATTTGTTTGAACAAAATCTGTGATCGCTGCGGAAGCTTCGTCAAAAGCGTCTGAAACAACTTGCTCAAGTTCCTGAAAAGCACCAGTAAAATCCAACGGCTCTTGAGCGTCCTTTGCTTCTGCTTGCAATCCCTCAACAAATTCCCGCATAACCGCTTGAGCTTCCTCGCTTTCGTCTTCAATACCAAGCAAAAATCCCTCGGCTGTATTATTACCGAGTTCTCTGAAAACTCTTGAGGGTGATTGAATACCAAGAACTGATTTGGCAGCTCCGGCAACGCTTCCGGCAAATTCTTTGACCGCATTAACCGCACCAGTGATTTTGTTTTTAACTCCCTGAATAAATCCGTCAATCATTTCACCAGCGATCCGCAAAAATTCAGCTGGCAAATTCGCAACTCCCTTGATTAAGTTTTCGCCGAATTGCTTTGCAATTGAAAGCCACCTCGGCAAAGTATTTGATAAAAAATTAAATATACCTTTGATAACTTTTTCAATTCCAGCTTTTAATTCATTCCAATAACCAATTACAAGTCCGATCGGACCAGCGATTGCCAGTAATATAATTCTTATTTTGTCCCAATTCGCTTTTGTAAAATTCACAATCCTTGTCCATATCGATTGAATTGCGGAAGCAAAAGATTTCAATCCGCTTGAAATTGAACTTATTACTCCGCTGATCGCATTTTTGACCGCATTAAAAGCAGCTCCAACGGCACTCAGAACTGAACTGACGATCCCTTTTAATACTTCCATTATTGTCCCCCAATTCTGAACAACTTTAATAATCGCATAAACGGCGACTGAGATCGCAACTCCGAGAGCAATAAAAGGAGAAGCAGCTAAAACCGCAGCTCCAATTGAAGTGATCAAAGCACCCATTGCTGGAAGCAAAGCGGTAAAAATAGCAGTTCCTACTCCAATAAGTATCGGAATAACAATATCCAAATTATTCGCAAGTAATTCAATAGTCGGCTGGATCAAAGCAATCACATCTGACAAAGCTCCCATTGCTGCGATTGCTACTGGGAGAACAACCTCTCCCAAATTAATCAGAGCAACATTAAGCTCATTTTGAAACAATTGGTATTGAGCTTGAACTGTCTCTTGCTGTTTTTCAAAAGCTTCCCTTACTTTATTCGCTCCCTCAGTCATATCAGTTTGAGAGTTCACAAAACCCTCATTCGCAGAAGTCAATAATTGAAACACCGCAGTTCCACCCTCGGCTGAGCTGAATAAGTTCTTAAATTCAGTATCAGTCAATCCAAGTTCGTCCCTGACCTGTTCAAAACCGCCAACAAGTCCTTTTTCTGCAATTGCGTCGTTCAATGCTTGGAGCGAAGAGCCATTTGATTGCAATCCTTTGTCAAGCTTTCCCCCGGCGACTGTTAATTCCAAAAATACCTGAGCCAAAGCATTTTGAGTTTCAGAAGTCTTGCCAGTAACGGCAGAGATCGCAGCAGTCGCAGCTTGAACATCAACTAAAGAAACGCCAGCTGATACCGCATTACCCGCCATTTTACCAAACGCTTGAGATAATTGAGATATGTCAGTTTTACCCGCAGCAACAGTCTTGAATAAAATATCAGAAGTTTCCGCAGCTTGATCGGCCGGGATATTAAAAGCGTTCAATGCTGTGGTCAATAAGTTGGTGGCTTCCTCGGTAGTACCAAGACCAGCGACTGCCAATTCAGAAGACTCTTTTAATACAGTCAAAGCTTCGTCTGCGTCAGTGATCCCAGCTGATACGATCTGATACGCAGAAGCTCCCAAATCGTCAGCAGATTTCGGCACTGTTTTCAATAGCTCCTTAATTCCAGCGTCAAACTTTCCGATCGCTTCAGTGCTATCTCCAGCAAGCAAAGTCGAAACGTCGCTCAATCTCTGCTCAAACGCAGCAAATTCCTTGACTGCTTTTGTTCCAACTGCAACGGCAATCGCTCCGGCAGCAACCGCAACTAAGCCAAGCTGTTTCGCAAACTTTTTGCTTTGCTCGGTTGTAATTCCAAAAGCTTTCCCAACTTTTGAAACATCAGTTGAAGCTTTGTCTGCCGATTTTCCGACATCATCAAGACCGCCAGCTGCTTGATCAGCTGCTTTGTCCACCGATTTCAAATTTTTCTCGGCTTGACTTGTCTCGGCGATAACATTGATTTCAAGTCTTCTTACTTCTGCCATTATTTTTTGACTTTACTAGTGAATAAATTACGCAATTGATTGAGATCATTATCGATCGTTGTAATTCCGAGTTCTGCTTTTAGTTTTTGATCTTCCAATCGATTTCGCTTTTGACCTTCCTTGGTTTCCATATTGATCAGATACCCCATATAGTCATAAAACATCATAAACGTATTATATGGAAGTTCGAGCAAATCTTTATAACTGAACGCTCCTTGGTAAAATCTTAATATCATTGCAAAGATTAAACCCAAACGGACAAAACCTATGTCTTCGATTGTTGCTGGCTCTCCGGCTCTTGCTCTTTTTTCGTTTGGGTTATCGCTAAAAAAGGTTCATTGAACCATTTAAGAAATTCAATGTGAGCTTGCAATCCCCAACTTTCGATTTCCTTTTTAGTGATTTCATTGTCTTGTGAAAGGATAATATGAATTTGATCAGTCAATAAACTTGACTTTTCAACGTCAGATTTCCCCTCTGCGTCTTGAACTAATTTTTGTATAGCCAAGAGCGTCTTTGTTTGAATTGATCCGACTTTATATTCCGTCCCCTTTACTGTAACAGTATCGTAATCTTGGATTATATTATCGAGATCCAAAGTTCGTTTAGTCATAACAATTTGATTTTTAAGAGTTAAACTGGGGGGGGTGCTCTTAACACCCCCTCACTTGCTATATTTAAGTGGTTGATTGTTCGTCAACGATCTCTACGACTGTTCCCTCTAACTCTATCTCTGCCACCATAACGTCGTCAGCATTGTCGCTGATAAACGGTAATGATAGCGGAGTAATATTGGAACAATCTGAAATGTCAATCCTGAAAGTCTTACCCTCTGAATTGGTATTGATAATACGAGCATAAACTCCGACCTTGCTTCCAGTTGTATTGAAAGTAAGCTGTTTTCCAGTATTCGGAGTATAATCGTAATCAACTTCAATGTCTTGACCTGAGGTAATTCCTTGACCGGGGATCATATTAATCTCTGTATAACCCTCAGGGGTTACCGAAACAATATAATCAGTATCAAGGGTATAAGTTATGACTCCGCCAACATCAGTGACGACGATTGAAGCGACTTCGCTATTATCGCCATTTTTGTTCGCAAGCACAACGCCAGATCCGGCAGTGATTGTATGAGTTTCGTCTGTTATTGAAACAGGAGTTCCAGCAATAGTCGAAAGGTTCACCAATCCGCCGTCAAGTTTTGACAAACTTGTTAGGTCAATTTCAGCAAGAGAGAAAGTAAACGAAGCACGATCACCTTTTGCAAATTTTGTGATACTTGGACAGTTATCAAACTCAACTTCTGAGTTTTCAACTTTTGAGACAAAGCTCATTCCACGTAATGCACCGAAATCCACAAGAGATCCGCTGTCGTCCCCCACCATTAGCTTGGTTGACCCAAATCGCAAGGAGTCTTCCTTTTGAATTGTTGTCTGTGACATACTAATTGATTGTTAATGAATAAAATTAGCCGACAAGTTGCCATTTTTTCGTAGCGAGCAATTTGTCTTTTGTTTCTCCGTCGACCTGTTTCTCAGAGCAACATTTGACAAATTCGCCGTTTGGCATAAACAAATTTTGTTTAGCTCGAACGGTGAACAACCCGTCTGCCGACTTTGGTTTAGCTTCCTCAGCAGCTTCCTTTTCAGGAGCTTCTTCGGTTGCCGGGGTTGAGTCGACGTCAACCTCATTATCAACTTTTTTCTTACGCTTAGCCATAAGTATTTGGGTTACTTAATAATATTATACATTATTTGTATATAAACTTGAAATCAATCGGCACAAAATAAAGATTTGTTTCAGGATCAAATAAGTCATAAGCTCCGACCTGATAAGTCCTTTCGACTAGCTGTTGACCGCCAAGATTTCCGTAAAATGTATGAAGCACGTTGATTATATCGTCAGCAAGCTCTTGGCAATTATTGTATCCCGTGCTGATTGCATTAATCTGAAAAGCTGTTACTTTATACCAAGCATTTTTGTCAACTGTTTCAGAAATTCTCTGATAAGTAATAAAATATTCAAAGCTGTCCAATATATCGTCAGGAATACGAAAAGGGTAAATATTAAATCCACCAGAGCCGTCGGCGACTTTGGCCGCAATTGCTGGATCATCTTTTAATGCGTTGAAAATTCCCGCTTGGATCATATAATTAAATTAAGTCTAATATTTTGTTTCCGAGAGTTCTTGCAATAAGCAAGGTCATCTCAAACTCATTCTCGTCAAAAGCTTGTCTGAAAAATGGACGAGCTGGCATTTTAACAGTTCCGAAATCAACATAAACTCCGTATGGCACATTATCCACAAGCTTGACGCTCAATCCAAATCCCGGCTCAGTTTCGATCTTATTTTTCAAAGCTCCAGTCCTTACATAATTCGGAGACGCCGGGGTATTATAAATTAATTCGTCCGCTTTGCTTCTCGTTTGACCCTCTAAAAAGAAAACTCCAACCTCCAAGCTTTTCTTGGTGGCTTGATCAAGTCCGCTTATTAAGCTGGGAAAATGATTTGTATCTTTTACGAACGACATTATTTTTGGATTATTGCTTGAGCCAAGACTTCAAGGTGGTGGAGAGAACTATCTTTTTGAACTGCGACAATATTAAATCTTTTACCTCCGATTTCGCAGCGATCATTGTCTCGAATATCTGTGCCAATAGGTAAATAAATCACGTGGCTCGCTCTGCCATAAGGAGTCGCCAAATCTTGACCACCAGTAACTGACCGTTTTTGAAGACGGCATTTTGGCGTTGAGCTTACAGACCAAGCTTTGTCAATCTCTCCAGTATTGCTTTGAGTCTTGGTAAATCTCTGTATCTCACAATCTTGGTTTAATAATGAGTTAAAAGACATATTGATTAATTACCTTTTAGTTTCGTTTCATTTGAAATTTTTGTCGAGAATTTAATAACTCGTAATTGTTCGGGTCTTCTCTGATAAGCATTTCACCCTTTCGAGCTGACATATTCCCGAACTTATCAAGGATCAACTTTGCTTTTGTTCCAAGTATTGCGTTATAAGCAAAAGATTGCTCATTGTTATATTTGAGCTGTCTTTTCTTATAAGAGTAATCACCGAGCTTTTCGCTTTCAAGATCAGCTGTGCCAGTTGAAGTGCTTGCTGTAAGATCTCCTTGCAAAAAAATATTTTCAACTACTGATAATGCTGCGGTGGTTATATCAGTCAAAACTCCCACATATTCCAGTTGATTATCAGTCCCGAGATCGTCTTCGATCCTTGGGAATTTAAGGATTTGACCCGCTGGGTTTTCCCCGCCGTCAAGATCATTATATCCGTTGTAATATTTATTTGTCTTTGAGATATAAGCGTCAATTGCGATCTCTGCTTCCCTGATATATACCTCGATTTCAGCGTCAGTCAAAGCAACAAGATCTGATACTCTGCTTCGAGTTTTAACTTGCTCCGGGGTAGCATATCTCAGAGCGTTCTCTGAATATGGCTGCGGAGTGGTATAATAACTTACTTTGATCACGTCAGTTGCAATTGGAGCAACATCAAAGACAATCTTATTCGGCGTCTCTTCATAATACTTGTAAAAAACAAAATCATTGTATTGGATCAATACAGTTCCCGGCTCGAAATTCTCTGCAAGAGTAAACTCTGTTTTAACTCCGTCCCCTGTGATTGTTTCATTTTTTACATACATAGTTTTATGGATATGGATCGCCACTTGGGTCAACCAAAACAACTCTGATCGGTAAATTCCTTTCGATTTCCTTGTCAGGATCGGCGTAGACTGTTGGATCTACGAAATCAACCCTTGTTGCTTGATTGTTCTCAAATTGTGACATATAAGATTAATTAAATAGTTTTACGTGGAATAGCTCCTTTGAACCCCGGATAAACCTTTTTGAAATTATTGTTCAAAACAGTCGTATCCTTGACCAAAGTTATATTGGGATTTCCGTTTCGGTTACCCCGACTCTCCTTTGGAGCTTGTGGCATTGCTCCTTGAGCATATTTGGTGTTTGGCTGTGCCATAATTTTGTTGATTAATTAATAAATTATTTTAAGCTTCATTTATTTTTTCAGGATTTTCAGTTGCAATCTCCTCGGTGCTTGTCGTTTCCATTACTTCGGGAACTCCTGTATTTGTTGGATTTTTTCCATTATTCAATTGATTGAATAATGATCTGATTTTATCATTAAGCCATTTCGGCAGAAGCACTCCGCTCTCTGTTATATTCTCCAAAATACTTTTGACTTCGACTATTGCTAAAAATCCAGCAAGCCAAAAGACAGTAAAGGTCAAATCAATATTCAATCTTAAAAGCAAAATTGCTAAAAGATTGATCGTGATCAGAGTTATTCCGTAAAGGAATATTTTGACAACTGTGGCTTTTAATCCGCCGGAAGTTATCGGCTTTTTTTGTTTATGTGCTTTTATAATCCCCGTAATGCTATCCAATAAGATAAGCACGCAGAGAATAATTAATAATTGAGCGTCTATACCGCAAACTGTAAAAATCCCAGCGGTTAAAAATCCGAGTAATCCTTTTAATGAAAAGCTGCTTGTTGCCGACTCGGCGACCGCTCCAGCTGTTGCGATATGTGTTGACATTGTTTCCATACATTAATTAATTAAGAAGTAATCGGGGGTTTTGTTTTAGCAGAAACCCCCCGAACTGCTATCATTCATCACTCTAAGCGTCAGGTACGATCGTTGCTTCATTTACAGGGATTGTCTTCTCTTCTCCGCCGTCATCATAAACGTAAAGCTGATCCAACGGCTTGTAGACGTTCTCCATTCGAATAAAAGGATACTCTGCTCCGCCGTCTGTAATTTTAACTTTAGACATATTGATAAGATTATTTAATAAATTAAGGAACTAAGGTTACCGCAGTTAAGATCCCGCCAGTAAAGCTCATTGTTGCAATATCTCCTGAGCCACCTCCGCCAAAGCTATAAGTGCCAGTCAATCCGTCAGTTCCATTCACATTGAAGCCAGCATTTGATCTTATCTTGCCAGCAACTTCCAAAGCTTCATTTGGAGCGGTAACTCCGATACCTACATTGCCAACTTCCACCACTATTCCGTATCCGCTTGTTGAATTGACATAAATACCAGAAGCTCCATTTGCCGGATTAACTTCAACTGAATAAGTTGAAATACTTGTTCCCAAACTTGAGAACGCAGCAGCCGTTCCAGTCGCCGAAGTTCCAGTGATCGCAGTTCCTGCTCCTGAGGTTTGAGATAAGATACCACCATTAACTCCTGAGATATTATTGATCGTAAGCTGATAAGCTGAACTTGGAGCAGAAGTTCCGATCCCCACTCGACCCTCGATAATACCACCATTATCGGGACCGCCGATTGCAAGATAATTAATCCCGAAAGTAAAGTTCCCTTTTACGTGGAGCATTGATTGAGGATTTCCGTTTTGAATACCTACTAATCCGCCGTCAGCTACCAAAAATCTATTCCGCAAAGTTGGCACTCCGCCGACATCAATATATTCGTCACATCTTAATAGATCAGCCGAGCTTGTAATGTCAGCGTCTCGGATATGAAGCCGTGCCAAAGCTCCGCTTGAGTCCATTCCAATCGACATTCTGCCATTTGTGACATTATAGCTCAAGCCAGTAATATCAGAAGTTACGAAATTATCAGAAGTTCCGAAAGGAATTGCTCGATAAGCAACGCCAGTCGAAGTTGTCGATAACAAAGTATATTTATTCGTTCCGTCAGTATGGCGAAGTTTGTTATCGCTTGTGTTATACCAAATCTCGCCGTCATTCAAATTTGTAGGATCAGAAGCTCGATTTGTAAATCGAATATCGCCAGCGTCTTGCTGATTATTGAATTTCAATAACGGAACATCTCCAGTTCCAGCATTTGTCATCGTAAGCAAACTATCAGTAACCGTGCCGTCTGCAAGATTTGTAATCGCCATTAATTGACCGACTGTTCCGCCGTCAACCCAAAGGTTATACAATGCTCCGCCAAGATTATCACTTGGAGTCGCTACCATTAATTCGCCAGCTTGATAAGTATTTTTTTGAATATTCGATACTTGAGCATTTCCAGTCGTTGCGGTAAAAGTTGGAACACCTCCCCCGAAAGTTGTCACTTGAGCGACATTATTTGTTCCGCCACCTGAGCTTGAGATCCCAACAATCGTATAATATCCCTCGTCAGTCGGAGAAGCGTCTGTGCTTTTCAAGATAATTCCTGACCAATCAAAGGAAGTATTCACTCCTGAAACTCCAGCTCCAAGAGAGATCAAGTCAATTGCTATATCAAAAGTGATCTGATCTCCTGAGAGAGTAACCGCTGAGTCGTTTAAGATCTCCAGCATACCAATTTCACTTGGCGGACCACTCTGTCCTCTTAATGTTCCAATTGCTGCATTTGTTGTATCTGTAAATTGAATAAATCCACCAATATTCCCGTAAGCAGCTTGCGGACCAGTCGCACTTGAGATAATGATCGGCTTGCTTCCTACTGTGATTTGATTTCCGCCGTCATAAGCAGCTTGAAGACTTGCCACTCCTTTGACCTGAGTTCCGTCCCAAAGATATAAGCTTCCCGCTCGATACCAAATAGTACCAAGATCTCCAGCTCCCAATCCTGTCGGATCAGTTGACCTTGGCGTGAATTTAATATCTCCGTGGTTTCCAAGATTGTAAAATCTTAATAGTGGAACATCAGCTGCACCAGTATTATCATAATTGAAAATTGAAGCAATTTGATCGTCAATTTTTGCTGGAGTTGATCCATACGCCGGATAATTCGAAACATTGAAAACAGTATCGTAATCTCCGCCGTCATTTGCAACTGAATAATAAGTCCCTTGAGATCCGCTTATTAAGCTATTGTCAGGAGTTGCGATCTTTTGAGTTCCAGTCATCTGATCGCTTTTAATGAAGTTCGTAATGTGAGCATTACCGCTTGAAGCTGTTAAACTCGCAGCTCCGCCACCCGGCACCAATAAAGTACAAACATTATTCGTTCCGCCACCCGCACTTGATACGCTAGTGACCACATAAGCCGAGCAGTCAGTTGGATAAATATCTGTATTATTGATAAATATCCAACAATAGTTTCCGTTTGAACTTACTGACGCAACGCCAGCACCCAAAGCAAGTAAATCAACAGTATTATTGAACTGGATTGTATCAGGAGCAGTGACAGTAAAACTCTCGTCTTCCGCCAATCTAACCCAGTTAAGATTACCTTTCGGACCGCCACCGCTTGCTGGATTAACGTCCATATAACCACGAATACCGTCAATAAAACTAGTGGTAAATATTCCTGTATAATCATAAGTTGAATTTGAGCCGTCGATAAATACTCCAGTATGTCCCGGCGTTATTTTAATATATTCGCCATTTAAGTAAGCGTCTTGAAGAGAAACCGCTCCGCCAGTTCCAATCCTCTGAATTGAAGATCCGTCCCAATAACTAAAAGCAGAAAGGTCATATCGATACCAAAAAGCACCGAAAGGTAAAACTCGATCGGTCAAAGTTACTGTCGCTCCTGAGCTTTCATTTGTCAAAACTCCCGGATCGGTCAAAGTGATTGTCGTTGCGGTCACTTCCTCAATTCTATATTGTCCGTCATTTGAAGCTGATCCGCTGACAACAATGTCAGTCTCAGGTTTGAAGCCAGCGTCCAAGAAGCTCGGACCAGTCGTTGTGATTGTATCTTGAGCTGGAGCATTATTTGAAAATGCAATCGTATCTCCAGCGTAAGTCTCCTCAGTTGTTGGATCAACATTTCGAGCTGAGAAGTGAATATCTCCAGCGTCAGGAATACCAAAGCCACCCATTTCAATATAAGGAACATCTGCACTTAATCCGACCCCCGGACCATAGTTTCTCAAACTAAGCATTGCTCCGCCAACATTTCCAGCATTTGTGATTGACATCATATTGGCAATCGTTCCGCTGTCATTGAACAAAGCATATAAATCAGTATCAGAATTTCCCTGACCCGCTGTCATTATCATAGCATTTGAGGGACCGTCTGTGGCTGAGCCGGGAGTATTAAATAATCCAGCTTGATTGACTGCAATTACTGTCGCAGTCGTTGAAGTGAAGTTCGCTGGAGATCCAGTTGTCGGATCAATCAAGATCATTCGAGAATTTGTTGTCGTTCCATTCGCTAAGCCAACGCAAAAATATTCTTTTATATCCCCGGCCACATCTGCGTCTTTTACAACGACAATCGTTGAATTGAAGAAAAATGTTGTCGTTCCAGCAACGCCGGGTGGATTATCAAGAGTTGTCAAATCAATTCCAGTCTCAATTTGATCGGAAGCTGGAAAAGTCACCGCCAAATCTCCGAATATCAAAGAAGTAAAGACGACATTCGGCAAAGCGTTAATTTCGTGATTAAAAACTTGATTGATCTGAGTTCCGTCAGATCCTTGGTAAGATTTCAAGCTTGAGTTTGTGCCATTATAATTTGACCCTGAGTTCTCAATCCAAAGAGGACGTCCGTCTGTGATTATATTGTTACCAATATCATAACTTTGTTGCAATCCCCTTAATTCATTCCCAATAACAATCCAAGTCGAGCCATTCCAAGCAATCTCGTCTCCGATAACAAAAGATAACCCAGTATTCGTTCGAGTTGGATCATTATCGGTTACCTCTGCGGTTATAGTATAAAACCAACCTGTTTCAACTTCCGCAAGAGTTGGGAAATCAGCTGGGATCGAAATAGCACCCTTAAAAATAAGACCGCCACTAATCCCCGACCCAAATTCAAGACCGTCGGCAGTTGCGTTGACTTGTAAAACCCGACCAGCTTGACCAGTGTAATCACTCGGAGTATCACTTAATTCCAAAAAAGTTGTTGGCAACTTTATCGGATCACCAGTGGCAGGGTCAACGACTGCAACTTTGAACGGCTTATTGTTCGCAATATTTGTCATATTGTTAAAATTAAAATTTATCAAAAGTTGCTATTTTCAAACCCCAATCAAAACCAAGTTTATTTGGCTTTTTTTGCTGTCTTTTTAGCAGCTGTTTTTTTTGTTTTTTTCTTTGGCTTTTCAACCTCTCCAGTCTCCTCGTCCTTTTTTGGCTTTGGAGCTTTTGGAGTTTCTGATTTGCCAAGGATCTGAGCACCCTTTTTTGAAGCTTGATCTGCGATCTTGTCGTCAAGATCATACAATCCGGGTAAGTATAGCTTACCTCCGACTTCCAAAGGATCAGAAATTCTTACTTTTTTCATAAGATTGTGAGTTAATAATTATCTCGCCAAGGGGAGCTGATAATCAACTCCCCCAAACGGACAACTATTAGATAGCGTAGATCCTAGCGTGATCTGTTCTAACATCTTTTACAACAAAAGAGAATTGACCTTGTAGGGTTTCTTTCATTGTTCGAGAGTTAGACGGTTCATCAACATAGCGTAAAGTATCATTGATAAACCAAGATTTCGCTAATTTTCGTGAGTTGACGATATATAATTCGCCGAAAGCAGAGTTTAAGACTGGATCTGAAACGATTGCCAATCTGCCAACACCTTCGCCGTTATAAAAATCAACTAACTGACCAGCTTCACGTTCCTGAGCACCGACCTGAACAACAGGATTTGTTCCGGCAGTATTGAAACCATTGATAATTGATTTCACATCAGGAGAGCAAAGGATTAAGTCAGGAGATCCGCCACGTTTAGCGATTTCAATCAAAGTTGATTTCAATACATCTTCGTCGAAACCTCCGGCAGCAGTTGCGTCAACATTGATCGCATTTGCGTCACCGCTGATAAAGTAACGGATACCACCCGCACCTCTTGGAGTGGTTTTTGAGCCAGCGTCCGCAACGCCGAAAAGAGCTGTTTTGTTGATTTTGATCAACGCTCTTCGCATTGCTTTTTCTCGCGTTTCGTCCATTTTGCTGTCAACGTCTTCATAGAGTTGACCAGAAGCTGTCTTTGTTAATTCGACAGGTTCTTCAACAAGCTGGATATAGTTGACTCGTTCGATATTGTCTTCGACTAAGCTATCGCCGTCAACTGTTCCCTCTACATTCGCATTACCTACGATATAGATTTCTGTTGTAGCTGCGTGAGCAGCTGGAGTTGTTCCACCAAAACCAAGACCGTAAACGTCAATGGTTTCAGCAGTTCGGTCAACGGATTTTACTACAACGTATTCGTCTTCGATACGAAGAACGTCTCCAACATTGATCAATGTTGCAAGAACGCTATCGATACCAAGACCAGTTGTGGTCGCTCCGTCCCAAGCAGTTCCCACTACTTCACCCTCAGTTGTCGCACTTTCGGCGTCATACCATTTGATCTTTTCTGTTTGAACAGGTTCGATCTCCGGCATTAAGTCCCAAGTGGTTGTCAACTTTGGATCAACTAGTGCTGCCAAAGCTTTGACTTGCTCATCTAAATATGGCGAGTCAAAGGTGGTGTATTTACCTACTACTGACATAGTTTTGAAAAATTATTGAATAAAATTGGTTATTTTTTACCCAGCTCTCTTCCCAATTTTATGAACTCTTGTTTCTCAGTCATTGTGACAAAATCTCCACTTTTGATCTTTTCACGGATCTCTTCGTATCGATTTCGCTTTGTCGTGTCTTCGTCAAGAACTGGATTTTCTCCTTTCGGAGTTTTAGTTCCTAACTGTTTTGACTGATCTCCACCAAGGATAAAATCACGATTTTGATTAACGTATTTTATCTTTTCAATAGGTGGCAAGCTCTCAGGGATCAAGCTAAGCTTATCCTCGGGTATTTGTTCCTTGTATTGATCCCAAAGCAAATCAATCTCAGATTGCAAACCTGTTAAGGTTTCCTTTGCTTTGGCTACTTCGGAAAATTCCCTTTCCTTTTTCTCAAGCAATTCCTTGTATTGTTCATTTTCTTTGAGCTTATTCTCCTCTGCTTCGTTAGCTGCTCGAGTTACCTCTTCCAGCTTTTCCTCAGCAGATTTTGTTCGAGCATAAAGCTTTTGAAATTCTGAATACGGAACTACTTTTTCATTTTCTTTTTTTACGTCTTCCCCGGCTGGATTATCAGCTGGCGTACTTGACGGCTCTTTTAGATCAGGTTGAGCTTCCTTGCCGGTGACATCTTGGGTCACCTTTGTTGCGTCTTCTTTTGACATAATGTTTACCTTTTGAGCGGGTAGGATATAACCCAACGCTTTTTTTAATTGGTGGCGTTAACCAAAACACTTTTGTGAGAGTGTGAACTCCAACCCTACTCGGTTAATAAATAAAATAAAGTTGATAATTGAGGATTGACTATTGTCAGCTCAGATCCCCGACCAACATTCCACTAGTAAGAAGTCAGTCAAGGATTATGGAAAACCCCGAAAGGGGATCTGAATTGACAATCAAAGATAAGGACGAGCTATAAGCACGTGCAAACAATTTGGGTGATATGGCGGAGTATTTGAAGCTTCAAGCTTTGGATATTCGCTACTGTTTCCGCTTATGCTAAAAATTTTACCTTGATTATCCAAGCAAGCGTCATCTCCAGCTCTTACCCCGGCGTGCTGAGAAACTTGAACAATATCAACTCCGAATTGAGCTGCTCGATTAAGAACTCCTTGATTTGCTGCGTTGCTGATCTCTGTTCTTGCTACCATTCGAGAATAAGCGTCCAAGTTTAATCTTTTGCCGTCTCTTGCTACTAAAGAAGTAATCCCGTCTTTTTCAATAATTTTCTTTACATCTTTTGCAATCTGATCAACGCTCTCAAGCTTGACTTTCGATAATCGATCAGTCACTTGACGCTGGACGACATTCGATAAGATTG
>Ga0180437_10001721_pt1 | contig 36959 bp, 22 predicted proteins | sample SS_ome_4_FD_132410 | JGI IMG/M metagenome (GOLD analysis project Ga0180437, IMG submission 132410) | Hypersaline lake sediment archaeal communities from the Salton Sea, California, USA - SS_3_D_1 metaG | ecosystem: Environmental > Aquatic > Non-marine Saline and Alkaline > Hypersaline >...
TACGGCCGCAGCTTCTTCCTGAAGGACAAGCCCATCAATCCCAAGCACAAAGAGGCGGTCGACTATTTCCTCGGCCAGGCCAAGAAGTACTGGCTCACGCTGGCCTGCCGCCAGTCGCAAGGGCACCTGGCCGTGGGCCTGAAGCGGTTCGGCGACCTGGAGACGGCCCAGGGAATCATGCGGTCGATCAAGGAGCGGTCCGTGAGCGACGAGGAGCTGGGCATGTTCTGGCGCGACACCGAGCTGAGCTGGTGGTGGTACCGGGCCCCGATCGAGACCCAGGCCATGATGATCGAGGCATTCGACGAGGTGATGGGCGACGCCGAGGCCGTCGAGGAGTGCAAGGTCTGGCTCTTGAAACAGAAGCAGACCCAAGACTGGAAGACTACCAAGGCCACGGCCGACGCTATCTACGGCCTGCTGCTGCGCGGGACCGACGTGCTGGCCTCCGACGAGCTGGTCGAAGTGACCCTGGCCGACGTGAAAATCGAGCCCGAAAAGGTCGAGGCCGGGACCGGCTTCTACGAGAAGCGTTTCGCCGGCCCCGAGGTCAAGCCGCAGTACGGCAACGTGACCGTCAAGAAGGTCGACCAGGGCGTGGCCTGGGGCAGCGTCCACTGGCAGTACCTCGAGGACATGAGCAAGGTGACGCCCTACGAGGGCACGCCGCTAACGCTCCAGAAGAGTCTCTACGTCAAGGAAAACACGGAGAAGGGCCCCGTGCTGAAACCGGTGGCCGGCCCGCTCGCCCCGGGCGACGAGCTGGTCGTGCGCATCGTGCTGCGCACCGACCGCGACATGGAGTACGTCCACATGAAGGACCAACGCGGCGCCGGCACCGAGCCGGTCAACGTCCTTTCGCAGTACAAGTACCAGGACGGCCTGGCCTACTACGAATCGACCCGCGACACGGCGAGCCACTTCTTCATCGACTACCTGCCCAAGGGCACGTACGTCTTCGAGTACTCGGTGCGCGTGCAGCACCGCGGCCGCTACCAGACCGGCATGGCCCAAATCCAATGCATGTACGCCCCCGAGTTCAACAGCCACTCGGAGAGCTTCGTGCTGGTGGTGGAGTAGCACGTCTTCACGACCGTGAAGCTCCCGGGTCATGTGGGTCGCCATCTCGCCAATCCCGGCCCATCCGCCGCATGATGTTGCGGAAATCGCCACCGATCCAACGGCCGGGTGGCGCTCTGGAAATAGGCCGGATGGGACGCGTCCCGCACGCGATTGTGGCAACCGCCGCGCGGCGCAGCTAAAATGGGGCGAGAAGTGGAGGAGAGGTCGGTGCGCCGATCGGCCCGTCGGGACCTTGCTCGAAGCAGTGACGAGCCCCTCTTGCGAAATGCTCCGAGGAGCCGCTGAAGGCAAGCGGAGTCCAGTATCTTCCCGAGGGTTTTCCTTACAGCGACCAAGCCCCTGGTAGGAGAGCCAACATGGCGAGACAAGTAGCGTACCTTCACCGGCGGCGGTTTCTGAGGACCGCACCGGGGCTCACCGTGGCGGCTGTGACATAGCCGATGAAAGTCAATATCACGTCACCGTGTAGCGGGCGGGCTTGCCCGCCGTTCAGCCCCGGCGACAGCCCGCATCACAGAACAAGAACCCGAACCCAGCGGAGAAACGCCATGTCGAAGACACGACTTCTTCCAGGTATGTTCCCTCTCATCGCGGCGATCGTCGCCCTGGGCGCCGGCCGGGCTTGCTCCGCCGAGGCGGAGCAGCCGGATCCCGCCAAGGAGAAGGAGCTGGCCCTGATCGCCGTGCTCGAGTCCGACGCCCCGCCGGCCGAGAAAGCGATCCCCTGCAAGCAGTTGGCGATTTGCGGCACCAAGGACGCGGTGCCGGCGCTGGCCGCGCTGTTGCCCAACGCCGAGCTTGCCTCGTGGGCGCGGATTGCCCTGGAGGCGATCCCCGGACCCGAGGCCGACGCCGCGCTGCGCGAGGCGATGGGCCAAGTGAAAGGCCGGCTCCTGGTGGGCGTGATCAACTCGATCGGCGTGCGGCGCGATGCCGCCGCGGTCGACGCCCTGGCCGCGAAGCTCAAGGACGCCGACGTCGAGGTGGCGGTCGCCGCCGCCGCGGCCCTGGGCCGCATCGGCAACGCCCCGGCGGCCAAGGTCCTGGAGCAGTCGCTGGCCGGCGGGCCGATGGCCGTGCGCTCGGAGGCCGCCGAGGGCTGCGTTCGGTGTGCGGAAAACGCCCTAGCCGCCGGGAACGCGGCCGAGGCCGTGCGACTGTACGAGGCCGTGCGCAAGGCCGACGTGCCCAAGCAGCGGAAGCTCGAGGCGACCCGGGGCCTGATTCTCGCCCGAGGCAAGGCCGGCGTGCCGCTCTTGGCCGAGCAGTTGCAGTCGGACGACAAGGACTTTTTCGGCATCGGGCTGCGCGTGGCGCGCGAGCTTCCCGGGCGCGAGGTGGCCGACGTCCTCGTGGCCGCGTTGGACCGGGCGACGCCCGAGCGCCGGGCCGTGTTGATCCTCACGCTGGCCGACCGGGGAGACACGGCGGCCCTGCCCTCGGTGGTCGAGGCGGCGGCCAGCGGCCCGGTCGAGTCGCGGATCGCCGCGATCCAGGTGCTAAGGCGACTGGGCACGGCGGCGTGCGTGCCCGTGCTGCTCGAAGCGGCGCAGGAGGCCGACGCCGATCTTGCTCAAGCCGCGCTCGACGCGCTGGCCGACCTGCCCGGCAAGGACGTGGACGCCGACCTTGCCTCGCGCCTGCCCAAGGCGGAGGGCAAGGCCCGGCAGATTCTCATACAGGTTGCGGGGTTGCGGAACATCGAGGCGGCCGTGCCCACGCTGCTCAACGCGGCCGACGACGCGGACGCAGGGATTCGCTCCGCCGCGCTGGTGGCCCTGGGATTCACCGCGGGCCCGCGCGAATTGCCGGTCCTGATTAGCCGGGTCGTCGAGCCGAAGAATCCCGAGGACACGGCCGCGGCCGAGCAGGCCCTTCGTACGGCCTGCGAGCGGATGCCCGATCGCGAGGCGTGCGCTGCCACGCTGGTGGCGGCGATGTCGCGGGCCGAGGTGCCGGCGAGGTGCAAGCTCCTGGAGATCCTCGGGCTGATGGGTGGTAAGAAAGCCCTGCAAGCCGTGGGCGCCGCGGCCAAGGACGCCGATCCGGACGTCCAGGACACCGGCAGCCGGCTCTTGGGTGAGTGGATGACGGTCGACGCGGCCCCCGTGCTGTTGGACCTGGCCAAGACCGCGGCCGAGGACAAGTACAAGATACGCGCCCTGCGCGGGTACATTCGGCTGGCACGCCAGTTCGACATGCCCCAGGCCGAGCGTGCGGCGATGTGCCGCACGGCGCTGCAAGTGGCCTCGCGTGACGAGGAAAAGAAGCTGGTCCTCGAGGTGCTCGAACGGTACCCGAGCGTCGACATGCTGCGGATCGCGGCCGATGCGGCCAAGGTGCCGTCGCTGAAGGACGCCGCCGCGGCGACCGCGCTTGGCATCGCCCAGAAGATCGGCGGCGGCTCGGTCGACGTGCAGAAGCTGCTTCAGCAGGTCGGCCAGGAGCCGGTCAAGGTCGAAATCACCAAGGCCGAGTACGGCGCGGAGGGCAAGTTCAAGGACGTGACCGAGGCGCTGCGGCGGCACGTCGGCGACTTCCCGCTGATCGTCCTGCCCTCGTCGAACTACAACTCGGCCCTCGGCGGCGACCCGGTCCCCGGCGTGGTCAAGCAGCTCAAGATCCAGTACCGGATCAACGGCAAGCCGGGCGAGGCGACCTTCCCCGAGGACGCCCCGATCATGCTGCCCACGCCAAGGTAGCGGGGAGCGGGGTCAGACTCTAAATATTCACTTTTCTTGCTGGGGTTGCCGTGGACGAGCCTGGTGCCGCTGGGAAAGTGATTATTTAGAGCCTGACCCCGCTTTCCCCGCTTTCTGAAGGAGCAGACCATGCGAACGTCATTCACGCTGCGGACGATGGCGTTCACTTCGGCATGGGCAGCCACGTGGCTGATCGTGCCGGCCGGGCTCGCTTGGACCGTCACCCCGACGCAGGGCGAGCTGGCCGCCGCCCGTCGATGGGTGTCGGGACGAGTCGAGGGCACCGGTGAGCCGGGCAAGCCCGGGCCGCCGTTTTCGTTCGCGTACGGCGGCAAGCCGTCGGGCGAACTCCTGCCGGGTTGGAATCGCAACCACGAAGTCAAGAAGTCCGACGACCTGCGGACCCGGCACACCACCACGTGGACCGACCCCGAGTCGGGGCTGGTCGTCCGCTCGGTGGCCGTCGAGTACCACGACTTCCCGGCCGTCGAGTGGACCCTGTACTTCAAGAACCCGGGCAAAGCCGAGACCCCGATCGTGGAGAACATCCAAGCACTCAACGATGGCTGGCAGCGCGGCCCGGAGGGCGAGTTCCTGCTGCACCACGCCGTCGGATCGCCGGCCAACGGCTCGGACTACGGGCCGCTCGAAACGCCGCTTAAGCCCAGTGCCACCAAGCGGATCACCGCGGCCGGCGGCCGGCCGACCAACTCGGACCTCTGCTACTTCAATCTCGACTGGGGCCGCGAGGGCGTGATCATCGCCGTTGGCTGGCCGGGGCAGTGGGCCGCCGAGTTCGCACGCGACGGCCAGCGGGGCGTCCGCATCCGGGCCGGCCAGGAGCTGACCCACTTCAAGCTCCTGCCCGGCGAAGAGATCCGCACGCCGCTGGTGGCCTTGCTCTTCTGGGAAGGCGACTGGATCCGGGCCCAAAACCTCTGGCGGGGGTGGATGCTCGCGCACAACGTCCCCCGGCCGGGCGGAAAGCTGCCGCCGCCGCAGTTCGTCGCCTCTAGCTCCCGGGCCTACGAGGAGATGATCGGGGCCAACGAGGCCAACCAGATCATACACATCGACCGCTACCTCGAGGAGCGGCTGAAGCTCGACTACTGGTGGATGGACGCCGGCTGGTACATCCAGGAACGGGGCTGGCCGCAGGTCGGCACGTGGGAGGTCGACCCTCGGCGTTTTCCCCGCGGGTTCCGCCCGATCAGCGACCATGCCCACGCCAACGGGGTAAAGATCCTCGTCTGGTTCGAGCCGGAGCGGGTCATGCCCGGCACGTGGCTCTTCGAGCACCATCCCGAGTGGCTCCTGCCCCGCGAGCACCCCCGGGCCGGGCTGCGCTCGTGGTCCTCCGGCGAGCTGGGCGGGCCCGACCCGTGCGTGACGCACAACCCCACGGACCGCGACTGCACCCTGGCCAACGTCCGCTGGGAGCCGGGCCGCCTGGCGTTTCACCCGGGGCCCAAGGGGGAGTACGGCGTGGTCCGGTTCACGGCCCCGGAAGCGGGGGAGTACGCGGTCCGGGTCGCGTTTCTGGCGATCGATCGCGATACGACCACCGACGTCCACGTGCTCGGCGCCGGCCGGGCGGTGTTCGACGGGAAGATCAACCTCGAGGGTCAGCCGCGGAAAGTCGAGCACGACGGCCGGCTCACCGTGGCCAAGGGCGACACGGTGGATTTCGTCGTCGGCTGGGGAAACGGGGCATACGTCTGCGATTCGACCGGGCTGGAGGCCCTTCTCAGCGGCCCGTCCGGTCAAACCTACGACGCCGCCAAGGAGTTTTCCGCGGAGAAGAACAACGGCGGCCCGTGGAGCTACGGGTATTTGAAGCCGGGCGCCAAGCCGGACGCCGCTACGTTCCGCCCCTTCGATCGCCCGCGCAGCGCCAGCCAGGAGGGCACTCGCCTGCTCGACCTCGGCAATCCCGCTGCCCGAGAGTGGCTCACCGACCACGTCGACAAGCTCCTGACCGAGCAGGGCATCGACCTGTACCGCCAGGACTTCAACATGGACCCGCTGGGGCTGTGGCACGGGGCCGACGCGCCCGACCGGCAGGGCATCACCGAGATCAAGCACGTGACCGGCTACTTGGCCTACTGGGACGAGCTGCGCCGGCGCCACCCGAACATGCTCATCGACACCTGTGCCTCCGGCGGCCGGCGAAACGACTTGGAAACGCTCCGCCGGGCGGTCCCCCTGTGGCGGAGCGACTACGCCTTCGAGCCGGTCGGGCACCAGTGCATGACCTACGGCATCTCGCTCTGGATCCCGTACCACGGGACCGGCACCGTGGCCTGCGCCAACGCGGGCTACTACGGGGGCGGGCTCACGCCGGTCGAGCCCTACGCCTTCTGGAGCAACGCCGCGCCGAGCCTCGGCTCAGGCATCGACATCCGAGTGCGCGAGATCGACTACGACGCCCTGCGGCGGCTCGTCGGCCAGTGGCGCAAGCTGAGCCCGTGCTACTTCGGCGACTTCTATCCGCTCACGCCCTACAGCCGCGATAACCACGTCTGGATCGCCTGGCAGTTCCACCGGCCGGACCCGGGCGAGGGGATGGTCCAGGCGTTCCGCCGGGCCGAGTGCCCCGAGGCGTCGGCGCGGTGGAAGCTCCGGGGCCTGGAGCCGGGGGCCCGTTACGAGTTGACCAAGCTGGACGCCCCGGGCTCCAGCGTGTTGACCGGCGAAGAGCTGATGAAGGTCGGCCTCCCCATTTCCGTCCGGGACCGGCCGGGGGCGGTGGTGGTCAGCTACCGGGAACAAGATTAGCCCCGTCCCCTTTCCTCTTCTTGGCCCGTTGGCCAGATGGGTAGGGCCCGCCTATGGGCCAAATCCCGGTTCGGACCCCGCTCGTGGGGCATTGACGGCGGGCAAACGGTGTGAATTCAGGCGATTTCACCCCCTCTGTAGGGGGATATTGGAAAAATTCTTCGATTCGAATGTCAGGAATGGGGTGCGAGCGGCAAAGTACAAGCAGAGTTGGGACACGGTGGGCGTTTCCCGCCTCAACCCGATTGCCGGGCAGCCGAGCTGACCGGGGTCGGCACTATAGCCGTACGAGCCAAGTCTTAGCAGCTTCTTTCGTGTCGTTTGCCAGCGGAATGACCCTCAGGTTCAAAGGAGAAATCGTAATGGCCGTTCGCAAGACATTCGTCCCCCTCGTAGTGGTGGCTTGCCTCGCCTTTCTCGTCCAGCCGGCGATGGCAAGTTTCACCTACACTGACTTTTCAAGCACTGCCGGTCTGTCGCTCAACGACGATGCGCAAACAGCCACCGGCAACGCGGTCCTGGTGACTAGGGAAGCCAGCGACGTGCGGGGATCTATCTACCACAACACCAGACAGAATATCGGCGCCGGTTTCACGACGACGTTTGACTACAGGATTAGCAACCTGGGTGGAGGCGACCCGGGCGACGGAATGGCGTTCGTTATCCAGGATAATTCGCCCACCTTCGTTACGACGGCTGGTGGTGGATCGGGCATGGGATTCCATGGGGTCAATCCAGGTGCTCTGGCCGTCGAGTTCGACGCTTACACGGAGGTCGGATTCACCGGAGTAGTACCTAATGCTCCCTATAGCTCGCCGCTCTACGCCAACGATAACGTCAGCCCGACCGGCACGGTCATTCCCGGCGCCGGTCCAACTGGCGGCGCCAAGACGCAAACCGGCTTGGTCGACGGCGTAACCCATACGGCGGTCATCACGTACGACGGAGTCGGAAAAACCCTTGACCTTACCATTGACGGCACCATTACCCCTTGGGGTGGTCCGGTGTCCGTTGATTTGGACCCATATCTCGCCCCGGATGGTGGGGCCTACGTCGGATTCTCCGGAGGTACGGGTGGCGCCACCGAGGAACACAGGCTGGAGAGCTGGTCATTCACCGAGGGCCCGCCGCCCCCGCCACCGGCGACCGAGCTCGTCCATATCGACCTGGCCGGTGCGGGAGCGCTCAACTCCGACGCCGTGATCAACACGGGCGGTGCACAGCAGCCTTACGACACCGTGCAGAACTCGCCCAACGGTGCATCCTTTCTAACCGAGTCAGCGGCCGATCTGCTGGGGACGGTTGCTAACCCGGCGGGCTTGCCGGACGACGGCGTCATCCCCGCCGGCACTGGCGATCTCGATTTCGATGTCCGATTGAACTACCACAACAATGACGATGGCGACAACGCGCTGACGTTATTCAATCCCAATGACTCGGCGACGGTGGGTCTTTCCGCCGACGAACAAGGGAACTACCTGGGCGTTCACGTATTCGCGTTGACTGCCGGCGGCGACAGCAACCTCACCGTTACACTCAATTACGATGACGCCACCAGCGATTCCCAGATCTTCTTCGTCGAGGACTGGTTCGACGACGGAGGCTCCGCGTACCTTATCGACGGTCTGAACCGTGCCAACAACAACGGCACCGGCTATGATACGCGATTCGACCCGGCGATCTTCTCCTACTTGATGCCGGCCGACTCGAGCAAGGAGCTTATCAGTATCGGCCTCCAGCGCGACAGCTCTGGCAACAATACGGTTATCATGGGGATCTCGGGAGTCCGCTTGCCCGGCATCATCCCCGAGCCGTCGACGATGCTCATCTGGTCGCTCTTGGGCGCCCTCTCCCTGAGCTTCGGCCGACGGCGGCGAAGCAAGCGCTGACCAACAGAAACACCAAGGGACTCCAACGAGCCCCGTCGGTCGCCTGACCGGCGGGGTTTTCTCTTGGGCGGTGGCTCTTCCTCCTGGTCCACGACGGCCTCGTCGTCGAGGCCGAGAAGGGCAACCGGGCGAAGCGCCGGGCAAGCCGGTGGCGGTGCCCCCGGAAGCGGGGGCGGCCACGGCCCTTCGGCTCCCACAACCTCACGGCACAATTCCCACCCGATTTTTCCGACCCCCAGGTTGGGGTCGTTTTCCGGCAGAAAACCCCCTCCACAGAGGTAATTTTGGAAAAACTTGGGATTCCGTGTCAGGAATGGGGTGCGAGCGGCTTATTAGGGATGGGAAACTTCGGTGTGGCATGGCCGTCCGGTTGGATCGGCTCCAGCGGCGGCACCACCCTTTTGGAGGAGTGAAGTCATGAGATGCAACAGGCTTTCAGGAGTACTGACCCTCGCCGCTGCGGCGATGGCGATCCTCGTCTTCACGGCCGTCTCGGCCGACGCGGCGGTCATCTCGTTCCTGGGGTCCGACGAGGCAACCGCCGCCGCCTGGCGGAGCACCTCCGTGGCCAAGCCGTCCGCTTTTGACCGGAACGGCGACAACGCATACGGCAATGACGGCTATTACGTGACGATTCTCGGTACTGGTCAAAATAGACCCGTGACGTCTGACCTGCCGGTGTACATCGGTTCGGTGACGGATAAGTACGTGAGTGGTGGTGGAGGGAGATTCAACGACAATGGGTACCCCGACTTTGACAACCCGACCTTGCCGATTGGACCGTCGGTTGCCGACGTGAATGCGGGGATTTTCTATGCGGCTGAGACGGGGCCGGTGGAGATTCTCAACTTCGTGCTTGCCCAACCCGCGGACTTCGTGCTCACCATCCCCTTGGTCGGAAATCAAGCCAGCCATCGCCCGAGCGCATTGTCGGTTACGCAGACCGTGGGCGGCACCGCCACGGCCGCTGCCGTGGTTCCGACTCCGGCTAGCAACGACGCCGTGAATTATCTGTTTTTCGACGTCCGTGGACGGACGGGAGATGCATTCCGAGTCGATATCAACGGCCCCGGCGCCATCCATGGTATTGGCGGCGTGGCCTTCGAGGGTGTGGTTATTCCCGAGCCCTCCACCCTGCTCGTCTGGTCCCTGCTCGCAGCCCTCGGCATCGGCTGGGGGGCGTATCGACGGAAGAGATAGGTCGACCCCGCCAATTGGAGCCTCGGAGTCCCGTCCCCCGTTCGTTCCTTAGGGGACCTCCACGGCATCGCGAAGACTCTGGCCCGCCGTGACCAGCAGGCGGCGGCCGTCGGCCTCGAACTCCAAGGCGTGGGGCAGGACGCGCGTCACCTTGCCCCGTAGCGTGCCGATCTCGAAGGTGTCGCCTTCGGAGAGGCGCCACTGGCGGCCGGTGGTTTGCACGGTTAGCCATGCCTCCCAGCGGCCATCGGTGGCCACGTTGGCCCGGAGCTTGGCAAATCGGGCGTGGTCGAACTCGGGCGGGGGAGGCGGCGGGGGCTCCGGCTCGCGCACTACCACCTTGGGCGGCTCGGGGTAGTAGGCCGCAAACAGTCCGCCGGAATCCGCAAACCGCTCGCCCTCCAAGCGCCGGCGCACGACCACCTCCTCGTAGGCCGGCAGCCCGGCCCGTTTCAAGCGGGCGCCGGGCGCGTCGCTGAGCTTCTTCTCGCGGTCTGCGCCGGGGAGGCTTAGGGCCTCGATCGTGAAGACCAGGTCCAGCTTCTCGGACCCTTCGAGCGGCTTGAGTCTCAGCGACCGGATCTGGTGCAGGTGCCCGGCGTCGTAGAAATCGTAGAGGAACCGGGTGAGCTGTTTCAGATCACCCTTGGCACGGATGGTATAGGGGAACGCGGTGTAGTAGTTGCCCGTTGCTTTGCCCGGGTCGACCACGGGTTCATCGAGTTCGGCGCGGACCGTCAGGTCGCGGAGCCAGTTCTGATAGAGGGACTTGGCCAGCTTCAGGTCGCTCGGCAGGGCCCGCCGCTCCCACGCCCGGAGCTTCTCGACGGCTGCTTGAGCCCTTCGCACGTTCTTCTTTCGCTGGTCGAGCTGTTTGGCCATCTCGTCGCGCTCATGGCGCAGGTCGCCGATCGAGCCGCCCGGCCCCGAGAAAAGAAATTGCGCCGCGAGCAGCACCACCAAGACGGCGGCGATCACGGCCAGCACCTTTTCTCGCTTCTTGAGCGTCATCGGTCTTCCTCGGGCTCGACGGTCAGGCGCGCGCTGAACCACCACGAGTAATGGGGTTGCGAATCGTTCTGGCTGCTCTCGCCGGTCTCGACGGTGTGGTGGGCGTCGCGGAGCCGCTGCTCGACGGCCTGTATCGTGGGCGCGTCTTGCGCCAGACCCTTGAGCTGGACCTGCCCTCCGCCGGTCAATAAGGAGTCCAGCTTCATTTCGGTGAGCATGACCTCGCGGGCGGGCGGGGCCTTGGCGCTCAGATCGGCAAGCTCGTCGAGCCAGACCACGTCGCCGGCGGCCCAGCGTTCGACCGCGGCCGCGTCGTTCTCAACGGACATGGCCCGTTTTTCCAGGTCTCCCCACTTGTCAAGCTCGCTCTCGAGAACGTCGATCTCGGCCGCCAGGTCGTTGCGTTCGAGCTGCCGGTATACCAGAAACCCGAACACGACCACCGCCGCGGCAACCGCGGCCGCGACGTACCAGCGGCGCCGCTTGACGGGCTCCGGGGGCCGGCGCGGGTGCAGGAAGTCGATGGTCGGTTCACGCCCCTCGGCCTCGGCGGCCAGCATCCCCAGCAGCGGCGCGAACCGGCCCGGGTGCTCGGGCAAGGCCCGGCGCAAACGGGGCCCCACCGTCACCGCGCCAAACGGATCGAACAGCTCCGTGGGGGTTTGCAGGCTCTCTTGGATTTCCCGGGCACAGGCCGCATGATCCTCGCCGGCGCCGCAGAGCAGGATCGACTCGACCCGGCGCCCGCCCAACTGGTTCTGCGCCGCGGCCATGGTGCGGCGGATCTCGTTGAGCAGGGCCCGCGTTTCGGGAGGGTCGCCGGCGATCCGCGTCGTGCGCAAGAAGGCCACGCGGGGGCCGATCATCACCGTCAGGTCGGCCTCGCCGGCCAACAGATCCACGAGCAGCCTTGCCTGCGATCCCCGGGAATCGGGGACCCTTTCGAGCAACGACGCGGCCGCACACGCCCGCAGGATCAACCGCCGCGGCTTCAGCCCCGCCGCGCGGCAGGTCTGCTGAATCTGGCCGACCAATTGCGAATCGATGGCCGCGGCCAGGACCTCCTGCGGCCCCTCCGCGGCCCCGCCGATCGGCACGAAGTCGAGCAGCCATTCGTCCGTAAGCTCGTTGAACTCCCGCATGGCCTGGAATCGCACCAGCCCGGGCAGCTCGTTCTCGGGCGCGGGCGGCAGCGAGAGCTGTCGCAATTCGATGCTGCTGCGGCCCACGGCCACGAGCGTCTCCACGCGGCCGATTCCCCGTGCGGAGAGTTCCGTGGCGATCCGGGCCCCGACGTCCACGAGCGTCTGCTCGTCATGCGCCGGCCCAGAAAGCAGATCGACGGCGAACGCCTGTTCGACGACCATGCGCCCGCCGCGCTGCGAGGCCACCGCCAGGCGCGCTTGCGTATCATCCCATTCGATGGCGAGCAGCTCAGGCATGGGTTCTCATGCGGCGAGGGACTCCAACGTTCTTGCGGGGGACAACGTATCGGCGGCTCACGGACCCGGCCCTCCTACCGCCCCGATCCGCCGGGCCGCGAAGAGCCGCGTCCCGACCGGCCGGAGTCCGAGCCGCCGGAGCGAGACCCGCCCGATCGCCCGTCCGAGCCCCGGAAACGCGAGAAGGGAAACGAGCCCGACGGGGGACCGCCGCCGGCCCAAGGGGGACGGAAAAACGGCTGCGGCGTGGGTTGGGGACTGCCGGGCGACGGCTGAGTCGTGGTCGTGCCGCCGCTCGAGCCGGAGCGCACCCCCACCTGAACCGAACCCCCCAGCAGGCTCGACAGGGCCTGCTGCACCGCGGCCGGGCTGGCCCGCCCCAGCGTGACCACGCGCACCGTTTGGCTCGATTCCAAGGCGGCCTGGTCGAGCTGCTCGACCAACTGTTTGACTTCCTGGAACAAGGCATCCGGGGCCACCACGACCAGCGAGTTGGTGCGCGGGTCCACGCCGACCGACATCTTGTCCTGCTCCGCTTCCGCGTTGTTCTGTGTGCCGCCGCGGCCCCGCATGGCGCGCATGGCCTGGTAAATTTGCTGCGGACTGGGGGCGCCTCCCCGGCCGCCCGAGCCGCTCAGCAGCCGGTCCTGATAGACCTCCTTGACGATCTCGGCGATCTCCTCGGCCTGGGTGTTGAAGACGGGGATCATGCGGGCCTTGGGCGCCGCCAGCACGTCCTCGGGGCTCTCGCGCTGGTCGAGGATCTTCAGGAGCTGTTCGACGGTGGCCACGTCGGCCGCGTTCGCTTGGACGATCAGTGCGTTGAGCCGGGTATCGGGCGTGATGGAGATGCTGCCCGTGGGCGTAATGCCCAGGCCGTCGAGACCACCCATCATTGCGCCCAGCAGGCCGTCCATCCCGCCCCCCGCGCCGGGGCCGCCGGCCGGGGTCGCTCCCGCGCCGCTGCCGCCCGCCGCGCCGCCGCCGAAGATCCGGTTGAGCGTTTCGGCAACCACCGTGGCCTTGGCGTGCTTCAAATAGAAGACGGTCAGCTCCGTGCTGCCGGTCATCATCTCGCCCGCCAAGGTGTTCAACAGTTCCTCGAAGTCGTCGAGCGCTTTGGTGTCCTGGGAGGCGATCATCAGGCCGCCCGGCCCGGGAATGACGACGATGGCCGGCGCCTCCTCGGCGCCCGAGGGGGGCGCGGGGGCCGGGGCCGGCGGGCCCTCCGGCACAAACGGCGACTCCGGCTCGGGGGCCGGCGCCGCGGCGTCGGGCGGCGCGTCGTCGCCGACCTGCTGCACCGCGAAGAACACCCGCGCCGACCCGGCCCGCCCGGTGGTCGAGGTCGGCTCCGGTTGCTCGAGCGGGCCCTCGCCGGCCGGTTCCGGCTCGGTCGAAGGCGGTTGCGCCGCGGGAGGCCTCGGGGTTACCGGCGCAGGCGGCGCCTGCTCGGGGACTTCGGCCGAGCCGGGCTTGTTCCAGGGCGGCGTGCTCGGGCGAATGGTCGGAATCACGGACGAGGGCGTCACCACGCGGATCGGGTTGGCGCGCAACGACGGCCAAATCTCCCGGGCCCGCTGCAAAGCGGCCTGGGCCGCGCTGCCCTCGATCGGCACGATCCGCAGGTTGCCGTGCTCCGCAATTGCGTCCTCGCCGGCTTCGCCCTCGCCCATCTTCTCCAACAACGTCTGGATCTGGGCGATCTGGGCCTGCGTGCCGTGGACGAAGAGCTGTCGTCGGATCGGGTCGGCGTCGACCTGCGGGGCGTTCGGCGACGGCTTGTCTTTCTCGGCGCCCGGTTGGGAAAACAGCTTGTTGATCGAGAGCACGGCCACCTGCGGGTCGACCGTGTGGAGCTGGATCACTTCGATCATCCGCCGCTCCTGCTGCATCTGATCGAGCGTCGCCCGGATCGTGCCGTGCTGCGAGGGCCGGGCCAGGGCGATCAGGTTGTTCGTCTGCGGGTCGATCGACAGGCGCACGTCGGGCATCCCCGCCATGAGCGTCTGCATCACGGCGAGCACTGCCTGGGGGTCGGCCGTGTGAATCGCGTAGACCTCCAACTGAGGCTGTTCGGCCGCGGCCGGGGTTGCGCCCGATTCGCCCGGCCCCGGCAGGTCGACCGCTTTGAGGATCTCCTCGACCTCGGCGATCCGCTCGGGCTGCCCGGTCACCAACAGGCGCCCGCCCACCGGATCGACGGCCAGCCGGAGCGACCCGTCCTCGGCCGCGTCTTCATCTTCGTCGATGCCGCACAGCTTCCGGACGATCGGCAGGACCTCTTCGGGCAGGGCGTACTTCAGGTCGAACGACCGCAGCTTGCCCCCGGACGCCCCTTGGGGGTTCTCGATCCGATCGAGCATCGAACGGATCACGCGCAGTCGCCCGGCCGTCGCGGTGACCATCACCTGCCGCGATTTCTCCAGGGCCTGCACGCTGCTCGGTGGCGGGCCGATCAGCTTGGTGATCTCCTCCTCGGCCTCGGCCGGGCTGAGCTTCTGAACCGGAAACACCACGCTTACCAGCTCATACTCCCCCCGTTTGTCCAAGTCCTCGACCGGCACCGTGGGAACCAGGTTCGGCGGAATGCCGTCTTCCAGGTTCACCACGAACAGCATCCGGTCGCGGCGCACCAGCGTGTAGCCCTTGGTCAAGAGCACGCTGTTGAGCAAGTCGAGCGCCTCGGCGGGCGTGTACTCGCGGTTGTCCCGGTAATTGAACGTCCCGGACGGGGCCGTGTCCAACACCATCGACAAGTCGTTCTGCTCGGCGAACCACTCCAGCACGTCGGACCACGGCTGGTAGCTGAAGCTGAACCGGAGCGTCTCGGGTTTCGATTCGTCGGCCAGGGTGGCCGGGGTGGCCGCGGGATCTTCCGGGGGCTCGGTCGGTGTTGGCGGCAAGTCGCCGGGAGCCTCGGGCGGCTCGGCTTCGCTGCCCGGCGGTTCCGTTGAGTCGCCCGGCGGCTCGGTTGGTTCCGGCGGCGGTTCACCCGGCGACGGCGGCTGCTCGATCGCCGGCTCGGCCGACGGACCATCGACACCCGCATCCGGCGGTGCCTCGTCCGGAAGCGGCGTCGCCGGCTCGGTCGGCTCGGTCTCGGCACTTGCTGGCTCCTCGGCCGCCGGGGCCACGACCTCGGCCGGCGCGGTCTCGGCCGCCGGGGCCCTGGGCGGCGGCAGCACACAACACAAAACCGCACCCCAGAGGGCCGGCATGATCCCGAGGATCGCTTGCAGGGAAGGATTCAACGCACTGGCTCCACTTCGACCATGGAAACCGTGAAAATGAGGGCCCAACGCTCCACCATATCCCATTTTACTTGCCCCCCGTTCGATCGCCTACAAGAAGCCCCGCGACCACTTGAGCCGCCGCCCACGTTCCCAGTGCGCATACCACCACACTTTATTAAGCCCCGCGGGACGGGTTTGGTTTCGCCGATTTTCGGGAGATCGGGCGCGGTTTCCGGGCGCGGGGCAGGTCTCACCCGGAAGGGGAGTCAACCCATAAAGGTGGTTTGTCACCACCCGATGTTACTCCAATAAGGAGCCTTCTCGCCCGGCGATGCGGAACCACTGATCCCCTTCGGGGTTTACAATGGCGCAGCCCTTCAGTCGTGTGGGAAACGCAACGTACGACGGCCCTCCAAGGCCGTCGAATACTCGGATGCGACAGCGACGGCCTTGGAAGGCCGTCGTACGCTACGCGGCTGGAATGCCGGAACACTGGTCGGGAATCTTCGAGGACTCCTGGAGAACAAGCCCGTGAAACGCGCTTCGCAACTTGCGCTGGGAACATGGACGCTATTGGCTCTTGTGGCATCGACGGCACCGGCCCAGCCGCCGGGGGGACCGGGCGGACCGGGTGGTCGGCCGGGCGACGGGCCGGGCCGGGGGCCGGACGCACGGTTCAACCCCATCGTTCGGCTCTTCGACGCCAATCGCGACGGCACGCTCACGCAAGACGAGATCGCCGCCGCCGCCGCGAAGCTCAAGGAGTTCGACGCCAGCAAGGACGGCAAGCTCACCGCCGACGAGCTTCGCCGGGCGATGCCCATGCCGCCGGGCGGGCCCGGCTTCGGTGGCCGCCGTCCCGGTTTCCGCGGTCGTGGCGGCCCCCCTGCCACGGAGTACGAAAACACGCCGCTGCCGAAGGACGACCAGGAGAAGAAAATCCTGGCGGCGATCGAGGAAATCCTCGAGGGCCCCCGGTTTGCCAACGTCTCGACCGGCGACGGACGCCTGCTGCGCCTGTTGACCGAAGCGATCGACGCGAAGACGGTCGTCGAGATCGGCACCTCGACCGGCCATTCGGCCGTCTGGTTCGCCCTGGCGCTGCGCTCCACCGGCGGCCATCTCTACACGCACGAAATCGACCCCGGCCGGGCGAAGACGGCCGAAGAGAACTTCAAGAAGGCCGGCGTCGACGACCTGATTACCGTCGTCCCGGGCGATGCCCACGAGACGGTCAAGCGGTACAAGGAGCCGATCGACATCCTGTTCCTTGACGCCGACAAGGAAGGCTACCTCGACTATCTCGACAAGCTGCTGCCGCTCGTGCGTCCCGGCGGTCTTGTCATCGCCCACAACATGCGGCACCCGAACCCCAATCCCGATTACATCAAGGCGATCACCACGAACCCCAAGCTGGAAACCACGTTTCTGCTGATGGAAGGGGCGGGGGTCGGCGTGACGTTGAAGAAACGGTAGGGTCGGAGCAGAGGAGGTTGGAGTTAGGGGCGGCCGAAGAGTGCGTTGCCTGCTTCCCCCGGCACAGGGCCGCGGGGAGTTGTTTCCCGGCCGCCCCTTATGAGTGCTGGAGTGTCGGACAGACCCCCGGGGGTTGTTCCCCGGCCATCCTCAAGCGCCGTGTTTGACGGCAACTCTCTTACGCGAAAGGACAGGTCATGAAGTGTTTCTCTAGACCGGTGGTTCTGGCGGCAATGGCCGTGGTCTGCTTCGCCACGCTCGCCGAAGCGCAGCCCGGCCGCGGACAGCCGGGCCGTGGGCAGCCGGGCGGCCGACCCGGCCCGGGCGGCCCGATGATGATGCGAGGCGGCTTCGGCGGCGGCGGGTTGCTCGGGCTGGTGCGCATCGAGGCGATCCAAGAGGAGATCGAGCTGCTCGACGACCAGAAGGCCCAGATCGACAAGCTGGCCGAAGAGATGCGTCCGCAGCGCGGCGAGGGGGACCAGCGTCCCGATTTCCGCAACATGTCGGACGAGGAGCGCCAGAAGTTCTTCGACGAGATGCGCAAACGTTTCGAGGAGCGGGCCAAGACCGCCAATGAGAAGCTGAAGAAGATCCTGCTGCCCCATCAAATCAAGCGGGTCGAGCAGATCAGCCTTCAGTTCCGCGGCACGCGGGCCCTGACCGATCCCGAAATCGCCGAGAAGCTCAAGCTCACCGACGCCCAGAAGAAGAAGATCGAAGAGACCATGACCGCGAACCGGGAGTCGATGGGGACCAGGGTTCGAGAGCTGTTTCAGGGCGGCGGCGGAGACCGGGAGAAGGCCCGCGAGCAGTTCCGCAAGCTCCGCGAAGAGGCCGACGCCAAGGTCCTCGCCGTGTTGACCTCCGACCAGAAGAAGCAGCTCGAAGCGCTGAAGGGCGATCCGTTCGAGATGCCCGAGGGCGGTTTCGGCTTCCGGCGCGGAGGATTCCGGGGCCGGGGCGGCGAAGGGGGGCCCGGGGGCCGAGAGGGCCGAGGGCGGCCCGGCGGCGAGGGCGGTCGGGGCCGTGGCCCGCGACCCTCGAATAACTGAAATTCGCGCCACGGAGTGACGCGACTACAATGAAAAGGAGTCGGGGTGGTTCCGGTGCCCGCCCTCCCCGGTGGCGGCGCCGGGGCTGCACCCCATTCCTCCGCCGTGCGTCTTTCTTCCGTTCGGCCGCGAGCCGGCCGAGGGAGGGCGAGATGACTCTACGCTTGCCGCGGTCCGCCCGCTGCTGGTTGCCGGTCCTGTTCGTGTTGGGCATCACCGCGCACACGGCGCTGGCGCAGCCCGGCGGTTGGCACGGCCGCGGTTCCCACGGGGGCGATAGCGGCCGCTGGGGTGGCCGGTCCGGTGGACCCGGGGGCGGGTCCTCGGGCTTCATCGACGGGATGCTCAGCCGCATGGACGACAACGGCAACGGCATGATCGACCCGGACGAGGCCGAAGGACGGGCGCAGTACTTCCTCCGGCGCATGATGCCGGACGCCGACTTCTCGCGGCCGATTTCGATCGACCAGATCAAACGTGCGGCCGAAGAGGCCCGCTCTCGCTTCTCCGGCGGCGGGCCGCCCCGCGGCGGAGATCACTCGCACGGCGGCGACCGGGGCGGTGACCGCAGGGCGCCCTCCCCGAGCCGGGATGATTCCTCGGAACCGCTGGTCCCGGGGTTCGGCAACGAGTTCAACACGATGCCCGTTCTGGGGTTCGGCGAGGACGACTGGAAGAGGCTGCCCCGCGTCGAAGTGACCGAGATGGACCAGCGCCGTGCGTACTATATGATGCGCTACATGGATCGGGACCACGACAAGTTCATCTCGCGCGAGGAGGCCAACCGCCAGCCGTCGCTGTACGAAGTCTTCAAGTCGGACGCGAACCGCGACGACAAGATCGACGCCGATGAGCTGGCCCAGTACTACGCGCGCGAGCGTCTGGCCCGGCCGGGCGGCGGCATGGTCTACAACCGGGGCGGCTATATGGGGCAGTACCCGTCGCAAGGAGGCTGGGGAGGAGGCGACCACGGAGGTAGCGACTACGACTCCGACCGGACCTCTTCAGAAAACCGGAGCCGCACGGATTCCGGCGACCGCAGCGTCTACCGCCTGCGCACCGCCGAAGAGCGGTTGCCGGCGGGGCTCCCCGACTGGTTCACCGAGCGTGACGCCGACGGCGACGGCCAGGTGATGATGTCGGAATACGCCTCCGACTGGACCGACGAGCTGGTGGCCGAGTTCAACGGCTTCGACGCCAATCGAGACGGCGTGATCGCGCCGCAGGAGTGCCTCGAGCCCGCGACCACTCCGGCCGCCGAGTCTGTCGCGACGAGCGAGGCGCCCGCATCGTCGGAACCGGACGAGGCCTCGCCGGCGTCGAGCGCATCCTCGGCGCCAGCCGACACTGCCGGAATCAGCCCCTCCTACATGAAGTACGCCGAAGGCGTCATCAAGAAGTACGACAAGGACGGAAACGGCACACTGACGTCGAACGAGTGGTCGGAAATGTCCAACAGCCCCGAAGCCGCCGACACCGACCGCAACGGCCAGGTCACCGCGGCCGAGTACGCCGCGTGGATCGCGAATCAGTAGCAACGGAAAAGGGACCTGGTTTGTTTTGTGCGAAGCACCCTTCGGGCCGTTCCGGCAAAATAAACCAGGTCCCTTTTCCGTCTAGCCCCTTTCCACCCAAACCGGGCTCGACCAGGCCAGTTCGCCGTTGGACTGGAACACGCGCACGTAGTACCAGTCGGCCCGGCGGCCGTCGGCTTCGTCGTCGATGGCGAAGCGGGTCGCCCAGTTCTCGTGGAAGACCACGCGGTGGAGCATGGCCGACTCCCAGGGGAAGGGCCGCGTGAAGAGCATCTCGTTGCTCTCGGCGAGCTGGGCAAGGCTTTGGCTGAGCGAGCAGGCCGTCGGCTTGGTGCAGGAGACCGTGACCCGGGTCTGCGGGCTGCCGGCCACGCGCAGCACGACGGCCTTCTGCGAGTAGTCGTCCACCTGCTGCTTGAGCGCCGTGTAGGATTGCACGCGCATGGAGCGTTCGTCGCGGCTTACGATCCGGTCGCGGCGCATTTCGTCGAGCGGGCCGGTGACGAAACACGGCTGCACGTCCTCGATCCGTCCCCCTTGGACCTCGAGCGCGAAGTCCCAGTCGGCCGTGCCGCCCCAGCCCAAGGCGGGCCACGGGCCCCAGCCGTACTCGAAGCGGACCACGACCGGCTGGCTCCAGCTTCCGGGCCTGGGTTGGCGGTCGACGGGGAAGTCGCGGTGGATGACCTGGCCGTTTCGCACCACTTCGACCCGGTCGATCGCGTCCCAGGCGCGTACGCCGACCTCGATCTTCCGCCCGCGGGCGTAGGGCAGCTCCCGGCCCATGACTTGCCCGTTCAGGAAGAAGTCGAGCCCGATGCGGTCGCCGGTCACGGCGTAGGTGCGCCGCGCGCGGAGGGCCTCGAAGATCGCCTCGCGCGTGAGTTCCTTGGCCTTGACCACGGCCAGGCCCTCGCGATACGCCCCGGGATAGCCCAGGTGGTCGTCGGTGCTGGCGATCGCGCCCAGCCGGTGCCCGCGCTCGAGGTACTGCTGATAGGTATGCCGGGTCCAGCGCCCGCCCTCGGTGTGGCGCTTGTAGGGCTGCGGGGCCCGATCGTGCTCGGCGCAACCCCACTCGGAGTAGATTTCCATCACCGGCGAGACCTCGGGGTCGAGCTTGCGCGCGTCGATCCCGCGGTGGCCAAGGCGGTTGGCCGGATGGTGCGGAACCAGGATGCAGCCCCGTTGCTTCGCAAACGCCTGAAGCTCGGCCAGATCCTCGATCAGTGCGTAATCGCCCTTCAGATCGGGGTACAGCACGTGATAGTCGCCTTCGGCCGTGTGGTGGCGCTCGTAGCCCAAAATGGTCACGAACCGGCCGGGGTCGTCGAACTCGCGTGCCAGCTCGACCACCTCGGGAAAGCGGGCCTCGGCCACGTGGAACCCGTTGAGCCACTTGTGCTGGATGTTGCCGTCGTACTGGCCGATGTCGGGCCAGTAGGCGTGGGGCGTGAAGGCGAAGAAGTCGAGGTGATTCCGGGCGATCTCGTAGGTCCGCCGCAACGACCCTTGGGCGTAGCCCACGTGGTTGTGGTTGTGCAGGTCGCCGAAGTAGTTTCGGTAGAGGCTGCTGCGGCCCGGCTCCGCCTTGCCCTCGCCCGCAGCCGCTTCAGCCGCCGCCCCGGCCACCCCCGCCGCCGTCCCGGCCGCGGCACATTGTCGCACGAAGTCGCGTCTCGAGATGTTCTCAGCCATGGTGAACCTCCGATTGTTTTTTCGTTCCGACGCTTGACGGCAACCGTATTATAACGGACGGGGAAGCGTCGTGGACGCCCCCAGCCGTTCGTTGCCGGGAACAAGTCCCCACCCGCCAGGAGAACCTGCAATGCGATACCGACGTTCCGTGTTCGCCGCGGCCGCCCTTTGGCTGGTTGCTGCCCAAAGTGCGGCGGAGGACGAATACGCCCGCCCCGATTTGCTGCTCGAGCCGAGCGAGCTGGCCAAGCCGGAAGTTGCGAGGCAATTCGTCGTGTTGGACGTTCGCGATCAGGAGGCGTACCAGGAAGAGCACGTCCCGAATGCCCGCCGTGTGGATCACGGAACGTGGAAGGCGGCGTTCGGCGACGGCACGGACGCTCGGGCGTGGAGCGAGCGGATCGGCAAGCTGGGGATCGGCCGCCGCAGCCACGTTGTCGTCTACGACGACGCTTCGGCCAAGGACGCCGCCCGCATTTGGTGGATTCTGCGCTATTGGGGCGTGGGCGACGTGCGCCTGCTCAACGGCGGCTGGAAGGCGTGGAAAGCCGCCGGGCTGCCGACCAGTGCCGAGCAGCCGGAGCCGCCGCGCGAGGTCGCCTTCAAGACCGCCCCGCGCACCAAGCGGCTGGTGACAACGGGCCAGCTCCTCGACTCCCTGCCGCAGGGCCGGCTGCAGATCGTCGATGCCCGCTCCCACGACGAGTTCTGTGGCATCGAGAAGAAGGACAACGAGCGGGCGGGTGCGATTCCCGGTGCGAAACACCTGGAGTGGAGCGACCTGATCGACTCGGCCACCGGCCGTTTCAAGAGCCGCGACGAGCTGAGCCGGCTGTTTCGCCAGGCAAAGATCGACCCGGGCCGGCCCACCGCAACCCACTGCCAGTCGGGCGGACGAGCGTCGGTGATGGCGTTCGGGCTGGAGCTGATGGGCGCCAAAGACGTGCGCAACTACTACGCCGGCTGGAGTGAGTGGGGCAATTCCGAGAAGACCCCCGTCGTCGTGCCGGAAGGCAAAGACAGCTCTGAATAGCCCGGGCTAGCCGGCCGGGGGCGGGCTCTGCTTGAGCGTGACGAACGCCATGCGCAGCTCGTGCAGCACGTGCTCCAGCTCGTCCGACTCCTCAGCGGTGCGGTTACCCTGGGTCTTTTCCTGGAGCATGGCCAGCATGTCGATGGTGTGCCGGGCCTGGTCGAAGCTCGCTTCGGCCTTGCCGGTCACCGGGTTGGGCAGCAGGCCCAGGGCGATCATCCCCTGCAGATACAGGCTGCTTAGCAGCACGCTCAGCGTGGGCGGGGGAAGCGGGATGGCCTGTTCGCCGGCGCCCGCGTGGTCCGCCGGGCCGCCCGACGGAGGCTCGGTCGTCTCGCCGGCCGCCGCCTCGGCCGCCGAATCGCCCTGCCCGGCCTCCTTCTGCCGAAGGGCCTCCTTCTTCTCCTCCTCGACGCGGCTCTTCCAGTCCTCGTCGACGATGATCTTCCTCTCGTCGGGTTTGGGGTCGTCGGACATGGGGGTGCTCGTGGGGGACTGGAGTGTTGGAGTAATGGAGTGATGGAGCAGCTTCCGCTGCCGACTGCCCGATGCCGCGGCGGGCAAGCCCGCCCGCTTCACTATCGAGTTTCTCTTCAGCTTCCGCTGCCCACCGCCCGCTGCCGGTTGCTCTCGGCCCGCTGCGGGACCTCGGCTTCTTTGGGCCGTTCGGAGCGGGCTGCGCGGCGGCGCACGGCCGCGCCGATGAACCCGGCAAAGAGCGGGTGCGGGGCGGTGGGCTTCGACTTGAACTCCGGGTGGAACTGGACGGCCACGAACCAGGGGTGGTCGGGCACCTCGACGATCTCGACCAGCTTGCCGTCCGGGCCGGTGCCCACCACCTGCATCCCGTTGGCGGCGAACTGCTGGCGATACGTGTAGTTGAACTCGTAGCGGTGACGGTGGCGCTCGGAGATCTCCTCGGCGCCGTAGCAGGCGGCCGCCTCGCTGCCGGGCACGAGAACCGTCGGCTGGGCACCCAGACGCATGGTGCCTCCCTTGTCGGTGATCGTCTTCTGCTCGTCGAGTAGGCAGATCACCGGGTGCGGGGTGTCCTTGTCGAACTCGGTCGAGTTGGCCCCGGCCAGGCCCACCACGTTTCGGGCGTACTCGACCACCGCGCACTGCATGCCCAGGCAGATCCCCAGGAACGGGATGCCCCGGGTGCGGGCGAAGCGCACCGCGTCGACCTTGCCCTCGATGCCCCGCTCGCCGAACCCGCCGGGCACCAGCACGCCGTCCACTCCGGCCAGGAGCCGCTCGGGCCCCTCGCGCTCGATGGCCTGGCTGTGGATCCGCTGGCAGCGGACCTGGGCCCGGTGGGCCACGCCGGCGTGGTCCAGGGCCTCGTAGATCGACTTGTAGGCGTCGCGGTGCTCCGAGTACTTGCCCACCACCGCGATGCTGATTTCGTGCTCGGGGTTGCGGAGCCGGTGCAAGAGCTCGCGCCAACGGTCCAGGTCGAGGTCGCCCGCCGCGAGGCCCAGACGCCGCACGATCAGCTCGTCCAGCCCGTGCTCGACTAGGCTCATCGGCACCTCGTAGACCGAGAAGTCCTTATCCTTTTCCTCGATCACGGCCTCGACCGGCACGTTGCAGAACAGGGCGATCTTGGCCCGCTCGTCGTGCGAGAGGGACTTTTCCGTGCGGCAGATGAGCACGTCGGGCTGGATACCGATCTGGCGGAGATTGCCGACCGAGTGTTGCGTGGGCTTGGTCTTCAGCTCGTCGGCCGCCCGGAGGTAGGGGACCAGGGTGAGGTGGATGTAGAGGCAGTTCTGCTTCCCGGCGTCGAGCGAGAACTGGCGAATGGCCTCGAGGAACGGGAGGCTCTCGATGTCGCCCACCGTGCCGCCGATCTCGGTGATCACCACGTCGACCCCCTCGCGAGCCGGCTTGGCCAGGGCGGCCTTGATCTCGTTGGTGATGTGGGGGATCACCTGCACGGTCTGGCCGAGGTACTCGCCGCGCCGCTCCTTGTTGATCACGGCCTGGTAGATCTGGCCGGTGGTGTAGTTCGAGTCGCGGTCGAGCACGGACCGGGTGAACCGCTCGTAATGGCCCAGGTCGAGGTCGGTCTCGCTGCCGTCGTCGAGCACGTAGACCTCGCCGTGCTGGTAGGGGCTCATGGTGCCCGGGTCGACGTTGATGTAGGGGTCGAGCTTCTGGAGCCGCACGCGGAGGCCCCGCTGTTCGAGCAACATGCCGATCGAGGCGCTGGTGAGCCCTTTTCCGAGCGAACTGACGACCCCGCCGGTAACAAAGATGTGCTTAGCCATGGGTGAACCATCCTGGAGAGGGGGGTGAGGCCCGCGTCGTACGGACCGAAACTGCCATTTTACGCCCGGCGGGGGATTTGAGAAGGCGAGGTTGCCTTTGTTCGGCGCGGGTCTCCTCGCCCCGCCGGGACCTCGTTCCCATGCGGAGCATGGGAACCAGGATCTGCGCGTCAGGAGCGGTACTGGGCGGCCGCCCGCTCGGTCCGCTCGGCGACGAGCTGGCGGAGCTTGGGCGGGGCGAGCACTTCGGCCTGGTCGCCGTAGCCGAGGATCCACCAGGAGATCTCGCCCAGGCCGGAGACGGTGGCGTGGAAGTCGAGCGTGCCGTCGGGGTTGAAGACCAGGCGCTGGGTCTTGTGCCAGACCACCTCGGCCACGTTCTGGGCCACGAGCTTCGAGAAGCGCACGACCACGTCCTGGTCGGGGCCCGACTCGGGGATCAGGTGCCAGGCGTTGCCCAGGTAGCGGTCCAGCGAGAAGCCCCGGGGGATGTGGTACTCGTCCTCGAGCGCCTCGATGTGCGTGATGCGCCCGACGTGGAAGGTCCGCGTGGCCCGGTGCAGCGACGAGCGCCCGATCACGTACCAGGCGCGGCGGCTGAACAACAGGCGGTAGGGGCTCAGGCGCGTGCCGATCTCGTCCCGCTCGGTGAGGCTGCGGTAGCGGATTCGCACGCTGGTGCGCTCGCGCATCGCGTCGAGCAGCCGGTCATAGACGGGCTCCTGGCCGGCCAGGTTGCTGTGGGGCATGGCGCGGATATTGACCGTTCCGGCCACGCTTTGGAGATACTCGCGGAGTCGGGAAGGGAGGCTGGCCTCGAGCTTCACGGCCGCGGCCCGCGCCGGGCCGAAGAAGGGGAGCTTCACCGCGTCGCCCATCTCGTGACAGAGCACGATCAGCGCCAGGGCCTCTTCGGGCGTGAAGCTCGTGGCCGGCAGGTAGAACGTGCCCGGCACCCGGTACCGCTGCTCTTCCTCGTCGAAAGAGAGCGGCAACCCGCATTGGCGCAACGTGTCCAGGTCGCGGAAGATCGTGCGCCGGGTGACGCCACAGGCCTGGGCCAGGGCCTCAACGTTGTACCCCTTTCCAGCCTGAAGCAGACCGAGCAGGTTGACCAGTCGATGGATTCGGCGGAGACTCATCGTTGCCGTCTGCCTCTGTTGCGCGGGTCCACCCGTCCTGGCCGGAGCCCCGGGCGGTTTCTCCGGAATCGTTCTCTGCAGCCACCGGCTGGAGGTAGCCGGCCGGCCGCACCGCCGCCGACCACCCGGCGGAAGTGCGAGCGGCCGAGGCGTTCGCCCGAGGGCGCGTCTTCGGCGCGACCAGCGCGGGTCCGGCCGGGGTGGGCCGCGCCGGGGCCTCCTCCTCGGCGGTCAGCCCCGCGGGCCGGACGTCGCTCCCGGGGGCCTGTTCCCGCGCCTTCGCCGCCAGGTCCGGCTCCGGCTCCGGGGGCTCGTTCGGCAGCTCCAGCGGCTCCGGCGTGGGTATCAGCTCGGGGCGAGGGCCGCCGGGCGCCGGCCCGACCGGCTCCATCATCTCCATGGGGGGCAACCCTTCGCCGCCGACCATCCCGCCGCCCAGACCCGGCTCGACCGGCCCGCGGCTGACGACCTTCGGCATGGTGTAGCCGTAGTCGAGGTACAGGCTGGCGTCGCGGGCCCGGGCCAGGCGATGGGCGTCGAAATAGGCCTTGCCCGGCCATGGACCCTCGCTCAGCTCGATCCCATTATAATCCAACAGCGTGCCCCGGCGAAGGTGGAACTGAACGATCGATTGGTTGTAATCAACCACGGAACGGAAATAGTCGCTCTCGGCCTGGGCGAGCTGGCGTTGGGCGTCCAGCACCCGGTCCAGTGTCACGAGGCCGAGCTCCCTTTGGGCCTCCATCATTTTGACCTGTCGGGCGGCCGCAACCCGGCGGTTGAAGTTGCTCTCGGCCAGCACCCGGTTCGACTCCAATTCCCGCACCGCGTAGGCCAACTGATGGGAGACCTCCAGCTCGGCCTCTTTGAGCTTGGCCCGTTCGCGGGCCAGGTTCAATTGGGCATGGCGCACGCCGGAGAGCTCCTTGCGGAATCCCAAGGGCATGCTGAACTCGAAGCCGATTTGCCCCTCTTGGAAGCGGCCGCTGGTCATGTTCTCGTACGCGTTGTCGAAGACGCTGCCGGTGGCGTTGCCGGTGTTGATCAAGTGGTCGCCCATACCGGCCCAGCGGTAGCGCCCCACCACGTCGAGACGCGGACGGAGGTAGTTCTTCGCGGCGATCATCTCCATTTCCCGCTGCTTGACCCGCCACCGCACGCGCCTCAGATCGACGTTGCGCACCAGGGCCTCGCGGTGCGACTCGTACCAGTCCAAGGTGACCTTGGCCGCGGTCGGCTCGTCGGCCGGGCGGATCAGGCGCCCGTCCGTGGCCGCGATCCCCATCACGTACCGCAGCTTGGCCTCCGTGGCATACAGCGAATTGAGCGCCTGCTGCACCGCGCTGCGGAAGAGGAAGTATTGGGCCCGGGCCTCGGCTTCCTCCCCTCCCGCGCCGCCGATCGCCTCGACCGTGTAGAGCGCGTAGACCTTCCGCCAGGTTTCCAACGCGCTGTCTCGGCCGGCCTTGACCGCCTCCAGGTTGCGGTAGGCGAAGTACAGCTCCCAGTAGGCGGTCTCCACGTCGGCCACCAGGTCGCGGACCGACTTCTCGAAATCGGCCAGGGCGATGTCGGTGTTGATCCGGGCGATGATCACGCCGTTGTTGAACCCGGGGATCGCCCCGGGGCCGGCGATGCGGTTGAACATCACGCCGGCGCCCTGCCAAAGCGGCTGGCGGAACTCGGCCTCGAGGTTCGTGGTCCAGTCGCTCATGAACAGGCGCGGCCGGGTCTCGTCGAGGTTGTAGTTCACGTTGTGCCGCAGGACCCAGGTCCCGCCGGTGGCGGCGGTCTTGCTGATCTGGGCCTGAAAGCTGCCCAAGTCCTGCTTCGTGACCGAGGGGAAAATGTTCTGGAACGCGCCGACCTGGAGCGGATTGACCGGCGAGTCGACCTTCTCCCAGAAGACGTTTGCGCTGAGCTGCGCGTCGAACGCCGCCAGGGCCGCCTCCACGCCGAACCGCGGGTTGCTCTCGGTGATGGCCGGGTCGTAGACCGTGGCAAGCAGGTCGGGCGACCGGGTGATTGTCTCCGGCGGGCCCAGGACCTGGCCCCCGATCGTCCGCATCACCTTGCTGTTGGCCAGCGCCGTGTGGATGGCCTCTTGGAGCGACAGGTTCCAGGGCTCTTGGGAGGGCGTGCTGTTCTCGTCGAGCGAGAAGGGCCGGATCGCCCCGTCGACGTCGGCCAGCCGCTCCTCTTCGACGTCGGGGTACTCGATCTCGGTGGCCTTGTCGATGTAGTGCGACAGGTCGCCGTCTTCGTGGAAGTAGAAAGGCTGCTGCGGATGGCACCCCAGCATTCCACAAAGCAAGAGCGCGGCGCAGGCCAGCGCCGCGACGGGGAAGGGGGATCGCCGGCTCATGGAATTGCGTTCCTCTCGGGGGGGTTGGTGCCGATTGGCTGCGGATCGCGTGGTCGGTTCGTCCGTTGGAGCCCGGCCGCTTAGCCAGACTCTCACCTCGGTACCCCCCTGAGGACCGCTCGCCCGGCGGCCGCGCAACATCCGCGGCGGCTCCGCCCGGGTAGTCGGCAAACTTGGTATCGGCTGCGCAATCGGTAAACTTTGACGCTTCTTCCTCCTTTAGGTCGGAAAATACGGGGACACAATACTTATTTTGGCAAAATGGGAAGTTTTGGCCGGGTTGCGGGAAGGGCTGTTGCCTCACGCACAACGGGCTCCAACAACGGCGGCCCGAAAGCCAAAGTTACCCAAACTGCCAAAATAAGTATTGTGTCCCCGAAATTATTTTGCCCGCCGGAGGGGGGCGGGCAGGGGACCCCCGCGCAGCACGTCGGCGAGCCGCTCCGCTTCCGGCTTGCTGAACGAGCCGGTGATCATCCCGTGCCGCTGGATGACGGTTTGGATGGCGGGGGCGGAACGGAGCTGGCCGTTTAGGATGATGCCCAGCTTGCGGACCATGCCGCTCATGAAGTTTGGCTGGTTGCCGCCGGTAAGCCGCGAAAAGAGTTCTCCCCCCTCCGACGTGAGCACAAAGGAGATGCACGGATTGTCTTGGGAATCGACGTCCGCCTCGGCATCCTGAACACAGGCCCCGGTCACGTTGAAGGGGTCGTGGACCACCAGCACGTCCAGGACCTGCCGCCCCTCGCGAAGGACCTGGCGAGTGACGACCTCCGGATCGGCGCGGAGCGGCATCTCCTCGCCCTGGGCCACCGGCACCCATCGGCCCAGCACCTCCCCGTCCGGCTCGGTGACGAGCCGGGAAGTTGACGACTGCGCCCTGGCCCGCTCGATCAGCGGGGTGTGGTCCACGGGGTTGGCCAGGATGCGAAACTCCAGCGTGCCCACGGTCTCCACGCGGTCGGCGATCCACTGCTGAAGGCCGGGATCTTCGCCGAACAGCCCGATCTCGATCCGCGCGTCGTCGCGCAGGCTCACCCGGGCCCGCTGAGACCAGCCGGGGTTGATCCGCCGCGACAGAACCTCGACTACTTCCTGCAGATCGACCGACGGCGGGTCCAGGCCGCTGCCGGGATCGATCTCGTAGACCAGCACGGTGCCGACCTGCTGCGACGATCCCCCACCGGAGAACAGCCATACGATGCCGACCGACACCGCGGCCGCCATGACCAGCAGCAGCAGGAGCACGACAAGGACGGGCGCCAATTCTCGCATGGGTAGGAGTTTCGGTACTGTAGGAGGCGTCTCCAGACGCCGGTCGCAATCGGGCTGGAAGCGATCGGCGTTTGGACAGACCTCCTGCTGGAAGGAGTACGTAACGCGTCGGCGTCTGGAGACGCCTCCTACAAGGGGTGCCTATCTCGCATCGCCGCCGGCAAGGACCTCTGCGATCCGCTCGCGCGTGATCGGCCGGATCACGCCCCGCTCGCAGACGATCGCCGCGATCAGCTCGGCGGGGGTCACGTCGAAGGCCGGGTTGTAGACGCCCACGCCCTCCGGGGCGGTCTGGCACCCGAAGCCGTGCGTGATTTCCCGCGGGTCCCGCTCCTCGATGGGGATCGCCGAACCGTCGGGCAGCGAGAGGTCGAAGGTGCTCGTGGGCGCAGCCACGTAGAAGGGAATGCCGTGGTGCTTGGCGGCTACGGCCGCCGAGTAGGTCCCGATCTTGTTGGCCGCGTCGCCGTTGGCCGCGATGCGGTCGGCCCCGGTCACCACGGCCTGGATCTTCCCTTCGCGCATGACCTGGGCGGCCATCGAGTCGCAGATCAGCGTGACGTCGAGACCGCGCTGCAAGAGTTCCCAGGTGGTCAGCCGGGCCCCTTGCAGCAGCGGCCGGGTCTCGTCGGCATAGACGCGCAGCGTCTTGCCCGACTCGGCCGCGGCAAAAAACACGGCCAGGGCGGTGCCGTACTCGCTGGTGGCCAGGCCGCCGGCGTTACAGTGGGTCAAAACCCCCATGCCGTCGGCGAGCAGCTCGGCCCCATGGCGCCCGATCGCCCGGCACATCCGCCGGTCTTCGTCGTGAATGGCCTTGGCCTCGTCGAGCAGGGCGGCCGCAATCTCGGCTGGCGACTTGCCTTGTTCGCGAAACTCTCCGGCCCGGCGTTTCATGCGTTCGAGAGCCCAGAAGAGGTTTACCGCCGTGGGCCGGCTGCCGGCCAGGTAGTCGCACACCTCGTCGAGCCGCCGGAAGAGCGATTCTTCATCCTCTCCCGCGACGCTGCGAAGCCCCACGCACACGCCGTACGCCGCCGCGATCCCGATGGCCGGCGCCCCGCGCACCCGGAGCATCTTGATCGCTTCCCAGACCGTCTCCACGTCGCGGCACTCGATCTCGACGCACTCGACCGGCAGCAGCGTCTGGTCGATCATCACCAGGTGGCCGCGAGCGTCGCCGACCCAGCGGAGGGTTTGTGGAGTGTTCATGGGAGCCATCACTGATTCTTGCTCGGATCCGCACGCTCGAAGGTCCACAGGCGCCGCCCGTCGCCCGGTCTTGTCACGAACTCAGAGGGCCTGACCGGTCCCCAGGAGAGCGTAAGCCGGTTGTCTTCGACTGAGTAAATGCACTCGGTGTTCTTCGAGATCCCGTAGAAGGTGTGTTCAATGTTTAGCCGTTTCGGGTCCTTTGTCACGTCGATGGCGAAGGGGCACTCCCGTTTGCCGCCGTCTGAGTTGGTTATGGTCAGCCGGCCCTCGCCGAACGAGTATTGCACGTCCCGGTCCAAGGGTCTTTGCTCGCCGTCTTTCTCCTGGCGGACCAACTTCCAGGTGCCTTCAAGCCGCTGCACTTCGTTATGATACGCCACCGCCGCCAGAAAGTCTTCTCGTTGGGAGAAGCTGCTGTAGATTTTCAGGCGTGGCAGGGCGTGCTGGAGCTTGCGGATTCCTTGTTCGGTAACGTCGGTCCCCTGGACAAAGAGTTGTCGGAGGTGGTCGAGTTCCTGCAAGTGCTCGAGCCCGCGGTCGGTGATCCGCGACCCGGTTAACTCCAAGCGTTCGAGGTACGGCAATTGCCCGAACAGGGCGACGTGCTCGTCAGTTATTCGCGGATGGTCGGAGCGGAGTTGAAGGATCCGTCCGCGCGCGTCGGTGAGCCAGTCGGCCCAAGAGGGACTCAGTGCGTCGACCACGTGGCGCTCGTCGGGGTGGACCTTGGCCGGGTCGGAGATCCGGCCTTCCTCACCCCCGAAGCCGTTCCCGAAAGCCACATCCGCTTCGGGCAGGGCTTGGCGCAGCCGGTCGACACCGCGCGGCGTGACGTCGCTCCCGTACAGGAGGATATGCTTCAAGGCGGCGAAATTGTCGAGTCGTTCGAGGCCGGCGTCGGTGACGCGCGTATAGCTGAGGTCGAGTTTCCGGAGCGTCGGTAGTTCCTTGAGATATACCAGTCCGGCGTCCGTTACGCCGGTCCATCCCAGTTCCAGGCTTTCGAGCTTCCTGAGCCCGCCGAGGTGCTTCAGGCCGTCGTCGCCCAGCCGGATGTCCCTGGCTCTCAGCTCTCTTAGGTTCGCCGACTCGTGAAGATGTCCGAGGCCTTCGTCGGTGACCAACGTGTAACTCAGGTTGAGCGATTCGAGACGTTTCAGCTTGTCGAGGTGGACGAGGTCCGCGTCTTTGACGTCGGTGGCGAACAGGTCGAGTCTCTGCAAGTCCTCAAGCTGCTCCAAGTGGCTCCAACCGGCGCTGGTGACACGGTAGCAGGAGGAAGCGTAAAGACGGACCACGGATGGCAACGACGCCACCAGTTCCAGGTCCCCGTCGTTGGCGGTGCGCGGCAAATCCACACAGTAGGCGTCTGGGTTGGGTTCCCGAGAGTGCTCCTGGAGAGGATGCGTCACACGGCCGCCCCGGCGCTTGAGCTCGGCAATGATCGCCTTTTCCTGCGGGCTGTTGCCGGACGCCTCGGGAATACGCGCGATGCTTATGCCAATAGGGCCGTCGGCCGCGAAGCCCGTTGTGTCCTTTATCCGCTCGAGCAACTGTCGCACGGTGCGTTCATCCAGCGACGTGGACCACTGGAACTCGTCGGGGTCGGTATCATCCGGCGCGTCGTCGAGCAGTCCGAACTCGTCGAACTTCTTGAGCTCTTCCAGGTCGGCATCGTCCGCGGCGGGGCGCCGGCTATCGGTACGCGCACCTTGACCCGGTGTGGGCGGTGGTTCGGTCCCCGTGCAGCCATTGACCCATACCACCACGCCGAGCAGGAGCAGCGGGATGACGCCGCGGCACACACTCATTGGGCACCCTTCTCCTCTTCGATCTTCTGCTGAAGCTTGGCGTCTTTCGCCGCGACCTTCTCCGTGAGTTTCTGTTTGTACTCGGCGAGCTTCGCTTGCAGCGACGCGTCGCTGAGCGCGAGAATCTGCACGGCCAACAGCCCCGCGTTTCGCGCCCCGCCCGACATCGTGCCCACCGTGGCCACGGGCACGTCGCCGGGCATCTGCACGGTCGAAAGCAGCGAGTCGAGCCCGCCGGCCAGGTTGGTGGGCACGGGAATGCCGATCACCGGCAGCGTGGTATGGGCCGCGCAGACGCCCGCCAGGTGCGCTGCCCCGCCCGCTGCGGCGATGATCACCTTCACGCCCCGGCCGATCGCCCCGCCGGCGAACTGGCGGACCAGCTCGGGCGTGCGATGGGCACTCATCACCCGGGCCTCGTAGGGCACGCCGAACTCCTCAAGTGCTGCGGCGGCACCCTCGATCTTCGGCCAGTCGTTGTCGCTGCCCATCACGATGGCAACCAGGGGGGAGTTGGGTTCGGGCATGGGTTGGTCCTTGCGGACTGCGAGGGAATGTTGGTATAGAATCGATACAGCGACAGAGAGACGGAGCGAAAGAGAGACAGAGAGAGGACTCGGTCTCCGTCAAGTCTCAAAGCGCGGATTGTACGACATTCTGAATGTCTCCGCAACCGCCCGGTTGGTCACCTCGCCCTGGAAGGTGTTGATCGCCCGGGCCACCGGGGGGAACTCCTCGGCCGCGGCCAGCAGCCCGTGCCCGGCGATTCGCAGTGCCCAGGGGAGTGTCACGTTGCACAGGGCGAAGGTGCTGGTGCGTCCCACGGCACCGGGCATGTTCGTCACGCAGTAGTGCACCACGTCGTCGACCACGAAGGTGGGGTCGCTGTGGGTCGTGGGCCGGCTGGTGGCCACGCACCCCCCCTGGTCGATGGCCACGTCGATGATCACGCTGCCCGGCTTCATCAGCTTCAGATCCGCGGGCTCGACGAGCTGCGGTGCCTTGGCCCCGGGCACCAGCACCGAGCCGATCACCAGGTCGGCCCGGGCAAGCTCCTGGCGGATGGTGTGCCGGTCGGAAAAGAGCGTGGTGACGTTCGGCGGCATCACGTCGTCGAGGTAGCGGAGCCGGTCCAGGTCGACGTCGAGCACGGTGATGCTGGCGCCGAATCCGGCGGCCACCTTGGCGGCGTTGCTGCCGACCACGCCGCCGCCGAGGATGGCGATGTGGGCCGGCTGCACTCCCGGCACGCCGCCCAGGAGGATGCCGCGTCCCATCTGCGGGCGTTCGAGGTACTTGGCCCCCTCCTGGATGCTCATGCGCCCGGCCACTTCGCTCATGGGAGTCAGTAGCGGCAGGTGCCCCCGCTCGTCGCGGAGCGTTTCATAAGCCACGGCGGTAGCGCCCGTTTGGAGCAGGGCCTCGGTCAGCCCCCGGTCGGCCGCGAAGTGGAAGTAGGCGAAGAGGATCTGTCCTTCTCGCAAGAGGAGGATTTCGGCCGGCTGCGGTTCCTTGACCTTGACGATCATGTCGGCCCGAGCGTAGAGATCGTCCGGCCCGGCGACCATTTGGGCACCGTGCTCGAGATACTCGTGGTCGGCCAGTCCCGAGCCCAGCCCGGCGCCGCTCTCGACGAGCACTTGGTGCCCGGCCCGGCAAAGCTCCTCGACCCCCACCGGCAGCAGCCCCACGCGGTACTCGTCCCGTTTGATCTCTTTGGGGACTCCGACGATCATTCTCGATGTCCTTGTGAGTTGCACCAATCAGGAACAAATCGTTCGGCAAAGGGAATCGTTCGAAGACCTGCAAAGCGCAGCGGAGAGGCTTTCCCAAGACGGCCGGCCACCGACCGGTCGTGTCCGTGTCGTGCCGGGCCGTCACGGAGCAGGATCGTCGCCGGTCTCTCCGAGGCAACCGGAATAGCCGCAATTCTACGACGCCGATGGCGGGTGGGCAACGCCCGCCGGGTGCCGCCGTGCCCGAGCGGCGGGCGCGAAAAAGCGGCTCTTCCGGCCCCCGGTGCGTCCTCCGGAAGAGTGGAAAGGATGCCCCGCCGGCTTCCCCAAAACCCGCACTATCGCGCCCTCGGCCGCTGCACACAAAACGGTTACCCATCTATTACGCGGCGCATACAAACTGGCCGCGCTTATTGGCCACCGCTCACGTATAATCTCCGGTGGCGGTGGATCCCCTTTGAGGGAAAAGGGCCGCTGGTTGGGTGAACTCCTTGTGGCGCTCGCCTTATCACGACCATCGTCGGAAACGGACTTCCGCCCGAGCCCCGCCTGCTCGCGCTCGGGCTTATGACGACCAAGCGCCATCCACACCCCAAGGAGTTGCTCCCGTGACGACACATCTCGACGTTCTTTCCTCGCATTGCGCGCGGAACCGGCCGGTCCATCCCAAGGGCTCGCGTGCCCGCGTGCTCTTGACCAGCGTGTTCGGCCCCTATGCCCGGGACGACGAGTACGGCAGCCGGGCGATCAACCCGATGGAGCTGTACCACAACCAGGTCACGCGGCGCGAGGGGGCGTTCTCGCTGCGGATCTTCCACCGGAGCTGGGGGCTGATGCTCATCCAGGCCAACATCGAGGCCCCCTGCACGCTCTTGGACTTCCCCGACCGCGAGCGCTTCATCCGCGAGCTGCGCGAGCACCGCTACGACGTGGTGGGCATCAGCGGCATCGCCCCCAACGTGCTCAAGGTCCGCGAGATGTGCCGGTTGGTGAGGAAGTACCAACCCGAGGCGGTGATCGTCGTGGGCGGCCACATCGCCAACCTGCCCGATCTGGACCGGCGGATCGACGCCGACCACATCGTGCGCGGCGAGGGCGTGAGCTGGTTCCGCCGCTTCCTGCGTGAGTCGCCCGAGAAGCCGATCCGCCACCCGATCATCAGCACCCCGGTCGGGATGCGCAACGTCGGCGTCCGCGTGCAGGGGAAGCCGGCCGACACGGCCATGACCATCATCCCCGCGGTCGGCTGCCCGCTGGGGTGCAACTTCTGCTCGACCTCGGCCATGTTCGGCGGCAAGGGGAAGTTCCACAACTTCTACCCCACCGGCGACGAGCTGTTCAGCATCATACAGCAGGTCGAGGACTACAACGGGGCCTGCTCGTTCTTCGTGATGGACGAGAACTTCCTCTTGGACCGCCGCCGCACTATGCGCCTGCTCGAGCTGATGGAAGAGCACGACAAGGCCTGGACCTTCTACATCTTCAGCTCGGCCAACGCCATCCGCCGCTACTCGATGGACGAGCTGGTGCGACTGGGCATCTCCTGGATCTGGATGGGTCTCGAAGGACGCAACAGCCAGTACCGCAAGCTCAAGGGCACCGATACCTTCGAGCTGGTCCGCGAGCTGCAAGCCAACGGCATCCGCGTGTTGGGCTCCACCATCATCGGGCTCGAAGAGCACACGCCCGAGAACATCGACGAGGCCATCGAATACGGCGTGCGCCACGGGGCCGACTTCCACCAGTTCATGCTCTACAGCCCGGTGGCCGGCACGCCGCTCTACGCCGATCTGACGGCCCGCGGCCTGATGAAAGACGAGAGCGAGTGTTCGCTGGCCGACGCCCACGGACAGTGCAAGTTCAACTACCGCCATCCGCACATCCGCGACGGGCAGGAGACCGAGTACCTGCTCCGCGCGTTCGATCGCGACTTCGCGGTGAACGGCCCCAGCGTGGTCCGTTCCGCCCGGACCGTGTTCGAGGGCTGGAAGCGGCACCGCCACCACCCCGACCCGCGCGTGCGCCGCCGCTTCGCCTGGGAGGCCCGGGAGCTGCCCACGATCTACGCCGCCCTGGCCGCGGGCGCCAAGCGGCACTATCGCAAGAGTGCGGCGATGCGGGCCAAGATGGACGAGTTCCTGCGCGACTTGCACCGGGAGTTCGGCCTAAAGTCGCGGCTCTATGCCACGCTGGGCGGCCCCTACGTCCACTGGAAGATCCGCCGCGAGCAGCGCTACCTCGACGCCGGCGGGACCTACGAGCCGCCCACCTTCTACGACCGCAACGCCGCCGTGCTCGACAACCCGGTCGCCGAACTCTGCCGCTACGTCACGCCCGCCTGCCCGGCGGCGGAAGAGTTGCCCGTGCTGGCCCCGCACGTCGAGCTGCCGGTCGAAGTGGCGGAGCCGGTGGGGGCGGGATGACGTCTGGGAAAAACGTTATACTCTCCGGCTAGGCGTAGCCGTAAACCCTTTCGCTGTAATGGTTTACGTCGTAGGCTTTTCCCAGGCCGGTCCCTCTACGCCCGTACCCACGCCCGGTAGAATTGGGGGTGTAAAGTAGACGGCGCCCGTCCGCTATCATCGGCCGGGGGCCCGTAGCGTTGAAGAACGCCATCCAGGGCGTGCGGTCGATTGTCCTTTTCGCGTACACGGAGGGATTGATCGACGCGCCCGTTCGGTTCGGCCAAGGCTTCGGGGCGCCCAAGCGGGAAGTGATCCGCCGCGAGCGCGAGCTGTTCACGGCAGCGTGCTTGTCGAGAACGGCACGGTCTACTTCGCGGCCGGCCGCTCCTCCTATCTCGACGGCGGCATCTTCGTCTACGGGCTGAATCCCATGACAGGCGAGCTGTTGCACCGGACCCGTCTGGAAGGACCCTGGCCGGACAGATCATTGCTTTCGACGATCAAACGACCTACACGGTCAAGTACTTCTACCGCCGCCACGGGCTCAGCCCCGGCTTTGTGCCGGCGGAGGCGGGTTATCTCCTGTTCGCGGACGA
>Ga0180437_10001726_pt1 | contig 36826 bp, 32 predicted proteins | sample SS_ome_4_FD_132410 | JGI IMG/M metagenome (GOLD analysis project Ga0180437, IMG submission 132410) | Hypersaline lake sediment archaeal communities from the Salton Sea, California, USA - SS_3_D_1 metaG | ecosystem: Environmental > Aquatic > Non-marine Saline and Alkaline > Hypersaline >...
ATCTTGCGCAAGCCTGCCTCAAGATCATCATCCGGCATCTCCCCCCGCAGGTCAAAGATGTAGCGGCGAATGTCCTGAATTGTTCGATTCAGGCTCTCAATCGCGCGCGTCAGTTGAGCACGCGCTGCTTCTGGCTCGGTGGCAATGCTATACCTGGCTCCTTCCAGTACAAGTCCAGCAGCGTAGATCGACTGGATGGTCCCATCGTGCAACTCCCGCCCAATGCGCTCCCGCTCGCGGGAAAGCGCCTGCATGCGTTCCATACTCTCCAGCCAGAGTTCGACCTCATTGGAAACCACGCCCAACGCTCGTCCGATTCCACAGGTGATGGCGATTCCACACAGGCCGCGGAAGAGTGAGACCGGGACGCCCATTACCTGCAGAAACGTCTCCTCGTTGAGCCAATTGGCGGGGAAGAACGGAGCAACTGGGCCAACTAGGCCTCCAAACAGGGCGAACAAGCCCAAGGCGAATCCAGCGACGCGCAGGCGAGGTTTGACCAGTGGCAGTCGCTCACGCCCGATGGTGCGGTAGGTCTGACGGCGCAATCCCCACGCTCCCAGCAACCCACCAGGCACTACCAGCAGATACCGCGCAACAACCTCAGCGCCGAGCCATACTCTGTCGGAGGGTACGCCGACCAGATAGGCGAAAACCAAACCGATCAGCCATAGTGCAAGGAGCCCGCTGGCAAACACTCCCTGGCCCCACCGCTGCTTCTCCTGCGGCACGTATGCCTGCACCGCGAAGGCCAGTAGAAAACAATAACCAGCGCCCATCAGGACCGACCGCACCCAAGGAACCAAAGCGCTCGACGAAGCATACCACGCAGGGCTCCAGGCCAGCAGCGCCTCACAGAATCCAAATACCGCCAGGGATGCAAGACCTCGGGCGATCTCCAGTCGCGCGGTACGGCGGGCTAAGAAGACGATCGATAGACCGAGTACGAAAAAAGCCTGTCCGTGCAGCAGCGTTAGCAACAGTTCGTGAGCGGCGAGATATTCTCGCAGCCAGAGCATCCGATCCAACCTTTCCTATTATGGCCTTCTACTTAATTATACCAGTGATGTCCATCCGGGGCAAGACGTCGGACACCTATTCCCAACACTCCCTCCCAAGAAGGCGGCGGGACACCGATTACGCCTGCTGTCGGGGCCGTGCAAACAGCAAAACGGCCATCCTCTTCTACACAGGATGGCCGCTCTCACGTCTTGGAATACGTCAGAACTATGACGTCAGATCCATGTGGTAGGTACGGTAGACCTTGTACAATTCCCATCCCAAGTTACGCATGAGAATCGCCATATTCTCGTTATTCTCGGCAATGAGTGACATATCAACCCAGGAGTACCCCTTGCGCAGGAGCGCCCGCGCCGTCTCCACGTAGAACAGCGAATCTAACCCCCGCCCACGGAACTCCTCCAGCACAGCCAGCAGCTTGAGAGTACGACATTTGCGACCCGCAGTATCTTGGGGGGAAGATTGGCAACGTCGCCGCGAAATGCGGTCAGATCTGCGCAGTATGCGTAGGCATCCCGATACCTGGTCATGCCATACCGCTCTACAAGGCAGGCATAATAGGGTGGACTGTGGCCACACATAAGGACCGGTGGGCGATCGAACCCTTCGATGAGCACACCGGGGGAATCGTCCATCGTGAAATAGAACGGGCCACGGACGGTCTCCATTCCCTGTTCGCGAGCCCAGTCGCACGTGGCGTCCAAAAGGGCCCGAGCGACCTCATAGTCGTCAAAGGTCTCAAAGAAGCCAAATCCGGCCGCTTTCTCGTCCAAGAACTCGTTGGAGCGATGGTTGATCCAGCCAGCGATGCGGCCTACATCCCGACCATCGCGCACGGCGATGAACAAGGCAGCGTCGCCATAGCGGAAAAACGTCCCTCGCTGTGGATCCAACGAGCGCAATTGACTGCGGATAAGCGGGGGCACCCATAGAGGATCGTTGCGGTAAATCTGCCAAGGGAACCGCATAAAACGCTCGCGGTCTCGTCGATCCTGGACCGGCACGATCCTGATGCTCGATGAGGAGGCATTCCCCACATTCACATCTACAGATCCCGGTCGTAGATCCGGTGCGTCTTGTACGGCTCTGCCCCCAGCGTCTCCAACTCGCGCATGACCTTGGTATTCTGCTCATTGGCCTGCACGACGTCAACATGCAAAAAGCCGTTCTCGTGGATAATTCGATGCACCTCGCAGTACAAAATAGCGTCCACCCCCAGGCCCTGATACTGAGGAAGAATGCCCCCTCCGTTCAAGTTGATCCAACGGGTACACCTGGACTCGCGCAGGAGCAACGCCCAGCCGAAGGGGTAAAGCCGCCCCTTGCAGCGTTGCAGCGCCGCCGAGACATCGGGAAACCCCAATGCGAAGCCAACGATCTGTTCTTCCTTGGCGACGACGATGATCAACTCTGGCCGGGTCATGTCGATGATCCGCTGAGCGATTTTGTCTGCGTCGTCACCAGTGATAGGGACAAACTCGCGATTCTCGGCAAAGGCAGCGTTGTAAGCTTCAATCACCCTGGGAGCGATCGCCCGCAATTCGGCCTTGGTACGGAAACGAAGCACCTGGAATCCACGACGCTGCTTCACTTTCTCGGTGGTGCGCCGGGCACTTTCATGAACCTCAAAGTCGCCTGGCAGATAGAAGGAGTAGTAGTCAGTTTGCTTGTAGAAGCCCGAATCCTGGACAAAGGCGTCATAGTAGGAGTGGTTGTAGGTGATGCCCATCGCTGGGCGGTGCTCAAAGCCCTTGACCAGGATTCCGAGACCGTCGCCTGGGAGGAGTCCATCGGGGCCGCTGATCGCTTCCAGATCCCGGTCCCGGGCCCACTCAAAGGCAGTGGCGAAAAGAGCACGAGCGACCTCGATGTCCTCCACAGTCTCGAACATGTAGAAGAAGGCCCCCTGCAAGCTCCGATAGGCATTCCGCTTGCGCGGTTCCAGCACAGCAATGCGCCCCACCACCTGACCGGACTGAATGGCCAGGAAGAAATCGGCGTCAGAGTGGCGATAGAAGGGATGACGCTCACGGTCCAGTTGTTTGCGCGCGCTAGAGATCAATGGCGGCACCCACTGGGAACAGCCTCGATACAGGTGGAATGGGAACTGTACGAACCGAGTCACATCTCGTGGATCTGCAGTGTCTACCTTGTGAATCTCTATCATACCAGCTATCCCTCCTCATGATTTGGGGGCAAAGTAACTGGTCGCCAGCACCCCGGGTCCAGCGTGGGCGACGACGGCGGGAGGTAGTTGGTAGATGGGCACCTCCGTCAGCCCCAGCTTGGCAGCAAAGTCAGTCGCCAGAGACCGCGCCTCCTCCTCAGCGTCGGCGTGCATAACGCATGGGTAGCCTTCAGTGCCAGGGGGGCATCCCTCCAGCACCAGCTCGCGCAGCCGCGCCAACGCCCGTCGCGCGGTCCGCTGCTGTTCGAACGGCTCCACCCGCCCATCTTTCAGAGTGAGGATAGGTTTGATCCGCAACAATCCTCCGAGAAGCGCTTTCGCACCGCCGATGCGCCCGCCCTTGTGCAGATACTCCAACGTATCTACCACAAAGTAGACCCGCTGGCGGGCCATCAACTCCCTCACACGCTCCAAAATGGTGTCGGCGTCTACACCCTGACGCGCCCATCGGGCGGCCAGAAGAACCATGGTCGCCAGGGGCCCGGCGGTGGTGCGGGTATCTACCACGCGAATGTCAGCGTCGGGAAAATCTCGCGCGGCGACAGTGGCAGCTCGGACGGTACCACTCAGTTCAGCCGAGGGGTGCAGACAGATGATCGTATCGCCTTCGGCCGCCAGTCGTTCAAAGATGGGAGTATAGAGGACCGGGGGTGGTGCGGTAGTCTTGGGGAGGGTAGGGGCAGCGCGCAGCTTGTCCAGAAAAGCGTGGGTATCCAGTTCCGTGTCGTCTCGGTACGACTCCTCACCGAAGATGATGATCTGCGGCAAGATCGGGATGTCGTATTCCTCAGCCAAGTGGCGGGGAATACCGGCGGTGGTGTCGGCAATAATCCTAACCATGTGGGCCCTCCTTCCCCACAAGATCTGGGCGTTCAACTGACGGGTCCCCACCCGCAGTCACAATCGCATCCATGCAACCAGGACATGCCCGGCATTGTGTCCAGACGCTTCCCGCAGCCGTGTCGCCCTACCGCTCCAGCAGAATGGTCACCGGGCCATCGTTATGTATCTCCACCAGCATATGCGCGCCAAAGACACCCGTTTCAACAGGCACGCCACAATCTCGCAGGACCCGCGCAAAGCGCTCCACCAGCGGTTCAGCCACCTCTGGAGGAGCAGCATCACTGAAACCGGGGCGGCGACCCTTGCGAGCGTCGGCATAGAGCGTGAACTGGGAAATGACCAGCGCCGCGCCGTCCACATCGAGCAGGCCGGCGTTGATCTTGCCTGCACTATCCTCAAAGATACGCAACCCAGCGGTCTTTCGTGCTAGCCACTCAGCCTGCCCTTGAGTATCATCGTGAGTGACCCCCACCAGCACGACCACACCGCGGCCAATCGCGCCCACGACCTCACTCTCAACGCTCACCGAAGCGCGACTAACCCGCTGTACGACCGCCCGCATCTTTTACTCCCCGTGCGCGCCCTCGCCATTCTTCGGCGGGGAAGCGCTGTTCATTTCGTTCCAGCTTGCCCAGCACCGCCTCGCTCACGTCCAGATCCAGTGCATTCGCCAAGCTGAGCCCATAGATAAGCACGTCGGCCAACTCCTCAGCTACAGAGGCCCGCTTGGCCTCCTCCTGCATGGCAACCGCCGCTTGCTCGTGGGTGAGCCATTGGAAGTGCTCCATCAGCTCGGCGGCTTCGACAGCTATCGCAACGCTGAGATTCTTGGGCACGTGGTATTTCTGCCAGTCGCGAGCAGCCACGAATTCGGCCACGCGCTGCCGCAGATCGGCGAGGGTGGTGTCGTAGTCAGTCACGTGCTACGGAAGCCCTACCGCCGCTTTGGCCTCAGCAATCGTCTCAGCAGCGATAGCAGAGGCACGGCGAGCACCCTCGGCCAGGACATCCCACACGTGATTCGGATCCGCAGCCAGTCTCGCCCGTCGCTCACGGAAAGGCGCAAAGTAGTCGGTCAGGTTCTTGGCAAAGAGCCGCTTGCACTGCACGCAACCAATATCCGCAGCACGACAATCCCTCTCGATCTGCGCCACCTGATCAGATGAGAAGAAGCCGTGCAGGCTGAACACATTGCATACCTCTGGATTACCGGGGTCGGAGCGGTAGCGGCGGGCCGGGTCGGTGACCATCTGCATCACCCGCTGCTCAATCTCCTCTGGCGTGGCAGCGATCTCGATGTGGTTGTCCAACGACTTGCTCATCTTCTGCTCGCCGTCAATCCCCAGCACCTTGGTGAACTCGGTGTGCTTGGCTTGAGGCTCAACCAACACCTCGCCAAAATGCCGGTTGAAGCGACGTACAATCTCGCGCGTAAACTCGAGGTGAGGGGCCTGGTCCACACCGACAGGCACTATGTCCGCCTTATACAGCGTGATATCTGCGGCCATCAGCACTGGATACCCAACCAGCCCGTAGTTGACGTTATCCGGTTGTTGGCGTACCTTCTCTTTGAAGGTAGGCAGGCGGGTTAACCAACCCAGAGGAGTCACCATCGAAAGCAGAAGGTGCAACTCCTCCACCTGGGGCACGTGCGACTGTACAAAGACAATTGTTCCCCGGTCGGGATCCATCCCAGCGGCGAGCCAGTCCAGGGTCATCTCATAAGTCCAATCCTGCAACATATCGGTATCCTTGAGCGTAGTGAGCGCGTGCAGGTCTACAACGCAGTACACGCAGTCATAGTCATCCTGTAGAGCAACATAGTTTCGCATTGCGCCCAAGTAGTTCCCAAGATGCTGACGGCCAGTGGGTCGAGCGCCGGAAAAGACCCGGCCTCTCTCTGCCTGTGTGCTCATCGTCTCGCATACTCCTTCTTCTAGTTTATCGCGCCTAGTGTACCACAGGAGCGGCAGGGCGGCAAGAAAAAGCGGCCCTATGAACAGAGCCGCCATCCCGTGCGCAACACACTACCTACCGCGCCACCACAAACGCGATAGCGTGTTCCCGTGTATGGGAGAGACTGATCGCCCACTCGGTGAGCCCCAGTTCCTCCGCGCGCTCGGCGGCGCGACCATACAAGCGCACGAGCGGCCTGCCCCGCATATCGCCAATGACCTCTACTTCCCGCCAGTTGATGCCATCTCGGGCCATCATCCGCACGCCCACACCCAGCGCCTTGGAGACAGCTTCCTTGGCAGCAAAACGGGCCGCCAGTTCGGGCGAACGGTCTCGACAATACAGGATCTCAGCCGGCGTAAAGACGCGCGCTAGGAAGCGATCAGCGTGACGGGCCAATGCCCGTTCAACGCGGGATATTTCAATCAGGTCCACTCCAGTAACCATCTGCCTCATGATCTCAAGCGATGCGGTTTCACGTTCTCACGATCTGATCTGAAACCCACGCCCATTGACTCATTCCCCAGTCCCAGAAGGCGGGCCGGCGACGGCCAGAGCATAAGCGTCGGGATCAAGCCACCGCCTCGCGACAGTCTGCACCCGCTCAGCGGTGACCTCGTTGATGAGGTCCGTGTACCGTTGCAGGTAGTCCAGGCCCAATCGATAGCGCTCCATATTGACGATAGACCGCGCCACCCCCTCATTCGTCTCCAGCCGCAGGGGCAGACTACCTGTGATGAAAGCCCTGTTGTCCTCCAGCTCCTCCCCTTCTACCAACTCCTCGCAAATGCGGCGAATCTCGGCCCGCATGCTGACGATAGCCTGCTCGACCCTGGTCGGGTTGACCCCAGCGACGACACGCCAAGGACCAGGGCCAGGACCACCATCCAGGCCGCTGTACGAATAGTAGGCCAAGCCTTGCTCGTCACGCACCTTCTCCCCCAGACGTCCCATCAGTCCAAAGACACCCAATATGGTGTTGCACACGAGGGCATCCAAAAAGTCCGGTGCCGTGCGTGAAGGACCAGGATAGCCCAACACAATGTCCGACTGAGTCTTGCCAGGAATCGAAACTACGCGCTCACAAACCTCGGCAATGCGGGATACCTCGGGAAGCGGCGCGCGCGCATGGATATGGCCCTCCCAGTCGCCGAAAGCCCTCTCGATCTGCGTCAACGTATCCGCAGTCTCCACCGCACCAACGACAACGATGACCATCCTTTGCGGTCCGTAGCCGCCAGCATAGAACTCGGCCAGGTCGTCCCGGTCAAGCGCGCCGACAGTCTCAGTATACCCGACGACGCTTCGAGAATAAGGATGCTCTTCCGGATAGGCCAGTTCCTGGAAGGTAAGGCTGGCCATACGGCGGGTGTCGTGAGCACGTTCCTCCAGGGCGGTGAGGATCTCGCCGCGCAGTCTCTCGACCTCATCGCGGGGGAAGGTAGGATGGCGCAGCACATCAGCGAGGATGTCCAATACAAGCGGCAAGTCCTCGACCAGACTCTTGGTGCCAAAACCCGTGGTGTGCATACCTCCGTGGATACCGGCGCTGGCCCCCACTGATTCCAACTCCTCGTAGATTTGCTCAAAAGCACGATTGGCAGTGCCGCGCATAAGGGCAGCAGCGGTGAAGCCAGATAGTCCTGCCTGCTCCGGTCGTTCGTCGTAGGCGCCCACGAGCAGATAGCCATTCACAACCACCGAAGGACTGGTGTGATTCTCGCGCACCAGAACGACAATGCCGTTGGGCAATTCGTAGCGTGTGATGTCATCAGGTCCAGGGATAGACATTGTTCTCCTCTCACAATTTCGAGCTCTGCGTGCCGGCCGTGCACAGCGTGAAACTATGCCTCCTCCTTAGGCACATACCATCCGACGGTGCGGTTAGACCGCTTGAGATACCGCTGTGCTGCGTGCTGCACATCTTCGACGGTGACCGCACTGAGCTGGGCGATATAGTCCTCAAACCAGGCGTAATCGGCAAAGATCTCGCTGAACCCCATCCACAGCGCCTGTCCGGTGACGGACTCACTGGAATAGGCAAACTGCGCCTTGGTCTGCTTGATCGCTTTGACGAGTTCCTCCGGCGTGACCGGCTCGGCGACCAGGCGCGCCAGCTCTGCGTCCAGTGCTTCCTCTACCTCGGCTGGCGTGTGACCGGTGCGTACAACAGCCGAGAGGCTGTAGACAAAGGGATCAATCGTCGGAACCAGCGAGCCGGATATGGCTGTCGCCAGCTCCGACGCCACCAGAGCCTTGTAGAGGCGACTGCTCTTGTTGGTTGTGCCACCGCCAAAGATCGCCAGGCCGCTGGCGCCGGTGAGGATAGCATCGAGCACAGTCACGGTGAAGAAATCAGGATCGTGGACGGTGGGAGTGCGGAAGACAACGTGGAAGTAGGCAACGTTGCCATTCCCCTCCAAAGTCACCCGCCGCTCTCCCTTCTGAGGTGGCTCGACGGCGTTCATCGGGGGAACATCTGGCCCGCCGGGAATTGGACCAAAGTGCTCCTCCACCAGGCGCAGCATGTCTCCAGCGTCGAAATCGCCCACCACGACAGCCAGCGAGTTGCGGGGCGTGTAGTAGGTGCGGTAGTGAGCGAGGAGTTGGTCTCGGGTCATCGTCTCCAGGTCGCACATATGGCCGACGGTTTCAACGCCATAGGGATGCACGCGGAAAGCCGACGCCATCAACTCCTCGCCGAGCAGGAATTCCGGGTTGTTTTCGGCTCCCTGCCGCTCGCTGATGATGACGGTGCGCTCAGAGGCTACCTCCTCAGGATCAAAGAGCGCGTTGGCCATGCGGTCAGCCTCGATGCGCAGCGCCAACTCAATGCGGCCGGCAGGCAACGTGGCATAGTAGGTCGTGAAATCATACCAGGTCGAGCCGTTGAACACCCCACCTTCACGGGCGATGGCCTTGTCCACCGTCCCCTTTGGGAACGTCGGCGTTCCCTTGAAGAGCATATGCTCGACCCAGTGAGAGATGCCCGTGATGCCCAGATGCTCGTTCCGACTGCCGACCCGGTACCAGATCCAGAAACTAGCCACCGGGGCCGTGTGTGCCTCCTTGACCAGCACAGTCAGTCCGTTTTCCAGTTGCGTCTTGACAACGCCGTTGCTCGTGTTCATTCGATCTCCTAATGCGACTAACCCCGACCAACACTACGGCTGTCAGATCCCCGCCCACTCATCCCCCCGGGATAAAAAGGGGGGACATCCAACCGCCAAATCAGGAGGACCCCATCCGCTGCCAGTGCCACCATACCATCACCATCGACAGTGTATCAAGCTTACAGTACTGGAGCAACAGGGGCACTGCCAGAGACTCGCCTGCACCCATACTGTGAGCGCAGAGTCAAAGCCTTGTCTTTAGACTCTGCGCTCTCCGCGCCTCAGCGGTGAATAGAGGTCTGTATCCTGGTTGACTGACAAATCCTGCAATCAGTGAGGTGACCGGCACTTGGGTCTCAGTTTGGCCAGTTTTTCGCCTCGAAAATGCTCTGTTTATCCCGAATTCTGAGTGCCGGCCACCTTCCGAGATATGCCGAACCCGCACCCTCCCCGTGGGTGGACGCGATGGGGGGCGATTGGCAGACTATACGTTGACGTGTTTCATCAGCAAGAGCATGAGCTTGAGGACATTGATCAAGCGAACTCTCTTCCGAATTCTCACGTTGTCCGGATCCATCTCAACGGCGGCCTGCAGGTCCCGTATCTTCACAAAGATGTTTGAAAACAACTTCTCGGTTGTCCAGCCAATGTACCGTTGATATTGGGCCTCGTCGCCTACAGTGCTTTCCTGGACCTTGTCCCTTTGCAGGGAATTGAGATCGAAGCCGGACTTGAGAGCGTCTTCCATCTCCTTGGTTTCCAGCTTGGCCACCACCGAGTTGATGGGCAGGTCGGACTTGCCGTACGAGAAAATCAACTCAATGTTGCTCTGCAACTCGAGCAACAGCATCCGCTTCCTCCCCTCGGTTGCCTTTACCCACGAGTTTATGGCGTCCAGCACCGAATCAACAGCCGATATCAGATGTGCAAACGACCCTAGATCAAACATTGAACCGCCCTCCTAATTATATAAGGTTTATCCGAGGAATAGATGACAAGCCCGTAGGCATAACACCAGACTTGAGAGGTGAGTTGGAGCTCTATTCCCGCCGCTTAAGCCCACCCGAGGACTGAGATGCCCCCAGGTGGATGATCGAAAACAACAATGGCCCTATTTTACCTGCTCCGCACAGGGTGTCAAATGGACAACACGGCCTTGATCCAGCACCTGCCGATCGACGGTTACGGACGGCTGATCGAGAGAGGCTAGCTACCTCTCCGTTCCCGCTGACGGAAGATCAAACGCAGTGGGGTGCCGGGGAACCCGTAGGCATCTCGCAACCGGTTCTCTAGGTAGCGCTCGTAGCTGAAGTGGACCAGATCACGATCATTGACGTGAAAGACAAAAGTGGGAGGGGCCACGCCAGGCTGACTGGCGTAGTAGATCTTGAGCCGCTTACCCCGTTTGCTGGGCGGGGCATGGCGCGCCAGCGCATCTTGCACCAGACGATTGAGCTCTCCAGTGGGAATGCGCACATAACGGGCATTGTGCACAGCCAGCGCTGTTGGCACCACCTTGTGCACTCGCTGCCCGGTGAGCGCGGAGATGAAGAGCACCGGCACGTAATCGAGAAAGCGAAGCGCATCACGGACCCAATTGGTGTACTCTACCGTCGTGTAGGCATCTTTTTCCACCGCGTCCCACTTGTTGACCAACACCACCACACTGGCCCACTCGTCAAGGATAATGCTAGCCACGTGTGCATCTTGGGCTGCGACACCCTCTATGCCATCTATCAACAGCAAGGCCACGTCAGCCCGCTGTATGGCACGGAGCGCCCGCAGCACACTATAGTACTCCACCCCTTTCTCGATCTTTCCCCGCCGCCGAATGCCGGCTGTGTCAATCAATGTAATAGGCGTCCCCTCCCATTCCAGATAGGTATCAATGGCATCGCGAGTCGTACCGGCAACAGGGCTGACAATAGCCCGCTCTTCTCCGAGCAGCTTGTTGAGAAGCGACGACTTGCCCACGTTTGGTCGTCCGACGATGGCAAACTTGATCCTCTCATCCTCGGCTTCTGGCTCGACGGGAGGCAGTGAGGCAACCACGTCGTCCAACAAATCGGCTACGCCCGTACCGTGCAGGGCAGTGACGGGATATACCGCCTCCAGACCCAAGGCGTAGAACTCCACTGCCTCCTGACGCAGGCGGAGGCTGTCGGCTTTGTTTACGGCCAAGAAGACAGGACAGCGCGCGCGCCGCAGGATGTCGGCGACCTCCTCGTCACCGCTGGTCAGGCCGCTGGTTGCATCAGTGAGGAAGATGATCGCGTCCGCTTCGCGGATCGCCTGTTCAGCCTGTGCGCGCATCATAGGAATATAGGGCGCAGAATCCTGCGCCAACACCCGTTCGGGGCCAGGCCGCCTCCCAGCCACGACGGTCTCAGGAAGTACCTCGATGCCACCAGTGTCCACCACGATAAAGGACACCCCGTTCCATTCAGCGGAGGCGTGCAGCCGATCGCGAGTTGTGCCGGGCTGATCGTCTACCACCGCCAGACGCCGTCCAACGATGCGATTGAAGAGAGTGGACTTTCCCACATTGGGCCGGCCTACGAGGGCCACAATTGGCTTACTCATTCAACGGATCCGCTAGTCCTCGCTGGGAGTAGGGGTGGGCGCAATGGCTACCTCTACCTGAATGGTGGCTGGATTGATGCTTTGGGCGGTCACGCCTTCAGGCACCGCTATCTGGGGCTCGATCTGGTGTGTTCCCGGTAGCAGACCAAAAAGGTCCAGCAGAATGCGCACGTCGTCATCCTCAAGCGTCTCCAGCACGGGCAACGGACCGCTCAGGATAACCACAACGGTCTCCGGCGAGACCGTAGTCGTGTAGCCCGGGTCGAGGCCCTGGATCTGCGGCGTGATCACTACCGTCAGGCTACTCTGAATAGCCTCAATGGAGACCCGCACTACAGGTTGCTCATCCATGACAACAGACACACCTGATGGTATGTTGAGCGCAGGCCGTTCGACAATATCAGCCTGCGCCCTTTCTATACTGATCGGTTCGGTTTCAATAAAGCCCGGCAGTGCAGCGATAACGCTTGGATGGCCAGAGGCAGTGACGCTGGGTGGATCGACGGAGATCTCGGTGATCCGATAGCCATAAGCGATTTGTCCCTCAAGGGTGACCTTGACCGCCAGAGGACGATAGTAGGTAGAAAGCTCGATGGGGATACGCACATCAACTCTCTCAAGGGCCAACTCGACATAGGGCACAGGCTGACCCTCACTATCCAAAGGTTGCAGCTGGAACTTTCCCTCGATGTCAGCGGTAGCGCCCTCTACAGAGACTCGTGTGGCGGCTTTGACAACTTGGGCAACATAAGTGCTCGGCCCGCTCACCTTCACTTCGCGTGGATCCACGACTGACGCCCGCTTGAGATAACCTAACGTCGGTTCTCCCTCCACCTGCACGTGGACAGGCACAGTCTGCTCCGCTTCAGGTTGCAGCACAAGGGTGATGTCCTCGGGCTCGAACTGTGTCACTCGCGAGGGATGTTTGTCCAGTACCAGGTGGATGGGCACCTCGTGGATACCTGTGCCCAGTTCCGTCAGATCAGCAGTGGCAGTGAAATCATCAACCTTGAGCGAATTCCAGACCGAATCGGGAGCACGAACTGTGACTTCTACTTCCTCATCAAATACCTCCACGATGGTCATCCCCTCCGGCAGGTTAACCAACGTGACCGGTAAGGCTTGAGGAAAGCGCTCTTCCCGAGTGGGATCACCTTCTTCCACGGCCACAACCCAGGCCAACACTCCCAGAATGAGTGACAGGATCAACAAAGGTGCGTTGCTTGTCATCCAACGGAGCGTTGCTTTCACGATTTGCCTCTCCCGCCTATCACCTGTCGCAGCCATGTGCTCCAGCGTGGCCACGCTCGTTCGAGCGCGGGTTGGAAGAACGCGTGCAACACGGTTTCTAGACGTTTGGCATCCAGATTGCGGATGACGCGACCGTTATGTGCAATAGCGACAGAACCGCGCTCCTCGGAAACGACGACGGCGACCGCGTCACTCTCTTCCGTCACGCCGAGCGCGGCGCGGTGGCGTAGGCCCAACTGTCGATCTGCAAGGAAGGCGGTGGAGAGCGGTAGCACGCAGGCAGCGGCCAGAATCCGCCCGCGCCGCATGATGACGGCCCCGTCGTGCAGCGTCGTGTGAGGATCAAATATGCTCGTCAACAGATCCGGGCTAGCTACAGCATCGAGTCTCACCCCACTGTCTGCCAACTCCTGCAGCCCTGTCTCACGCTCCAGGACGATGAGCGCGCCGTGTCGCCGCTCGGAGAGTATCCGACAGGCCTGTGCAATGGCGGCCAGCGCTTGCTCCAGAGAGGCACGATCCCCCGTCGTCCGACCAAACAGCGAACCGGCCCTCCCCAGTCGCTCCAGCGCGTGGCGTAACTCCTGTTGAAAGACGACTGGGATAGCCACGAGCAATGCCGGCAGCGCCTTCTGCGTCAACCAGCCGAAAGCGCGCAAGCGTATCAAGCCACTCAGTGGGGTAATCACGATGATGAGAATGACCACACCACGCAACAGGGGCACAGCCCGGGTGCCGCGCACCAGATACAGAACCCAGAAGAGAATGAGGGCTACGAGCAGTATATCAAGGGCATCTACCCAGTCGAGCCGTTGCAAATACCAGAGGAGATCGGCCACCTTTTAAACCTTATGACACAAAATGAGGAATTTGCCCAAGCTCGGGCCAAAGGCCCAGGCAAAGCCTCAGTTATCGAACCTCGGTGGTTCCGATTCGCAGGTGGAGCCACGCTATTCAAGTTGATTCAGTAATTGCTGATAGCCCGCGACATTGGGTGGATTGAGCGCGATAATCACCCGGAGGGTCGCTTTGGCATCCTCAGACCTTCCAGCCTCCATCTGCAAATCTCCCAGTTTGTCCAGGTGAACCAGCGCCTGATCAACATTACCGGCGTCAAGATGTGTCTGTGCCAGACGAGTGCGGAGCGGGATGTCATCGGGTCGCTGGCTGACAGCATCCTCTAGAATCGCAAAGATACGTTGTACCTTGCCGCTCTCGCGGTAGACCTTTAAGAGATCGTCAAGCTCAGCCACGGCCACTTCAGGTCGATTGAAACGATAGTAGAGATCCATCAACGTCAGGCGAGCCCGCTCGTCGTCGGGAGCAAGTTTACGGATCCGTTCGTAGGCTTCGATAGCGCGTTTCCAGTCCACGCGCTGCATATCGATGTCGCCTATCTTGTGCAGAACACGAACCTCCCATCGATGCTCGCGGGCGCCTCGTGGTGCCAGCTTCAGTGCGTTTTGGTAAATCTCGCGCGCCCGATCCATCTGCGCGAGGTGATAGTAGCTGTCAGCCAGAATCAGATAATGCTCCAACGCGCCGTCAATCTCTCCGTGGCTGATCAGGAGATCGATCAAATTGGCTCGCACGGTGGTATCCATCGGTGCCAGTTTCAGCGCATGTTGATACAACGCTATCGCCCGACGAACATTGCCACGCATCCGATAGGTATCAGCAATGACGACCAGCTTGGACACCGCCTCATCTATCTTTCCCATCGCCACCAGCACCTGGGCCATCTGTTGATGGATGGGCAGGTATACGGGAGCACGATCCAGGGCATAGTAGCATTCCTCCAACGCAGCGTAGAACATACTGCGCTTGGCGTACTCCTGTGCTAGAGACACATATTCCAAAATGCGCTCCGAGCCCGGGGTGACCAAGATCTCAGCCAAGCTCAACGTGGGCCCCTCTTGGGCCAACTCGTCAAGCCGCCGTCGGGCCTGAACAACTTTATCCTCCCAACCTTTATCACTGAGCAACTCAACCAGCGCATTAGTGAACTCCAATGCCTGCTCTTGCTCTCCCTTTGCTATATAGCTATCGGCCAGGCCCTCGTAGAGCTGAATTAGGTCATCGGCCTGGTCACGCCGTACTGTGGCCAGATCGACGATCTTGAGCACCTCTACAAAGTGTTCCAGGGCCTCGTCAACGCGTCCTCGGGCACGATAGCACTCACCTAACGCGAAATGGCTGCCTAGCATATACTCAGGATGAGGTACCGTAAGCTGGAACTGAGAGATGGCCTCATCGACGCGCAGTTTCTCCTGGTAGAGCAAGCCCAGGTTAAAATTCACTGCTGGTCTCTCCGCACCGGCTTCGATCACTTTCTCATAGGCTTCAATCGCCTCGTCCACCTTTCCCCTTGTCTGGAAGTCGATTGCCCTCCCGATCAGAGCATCGGTCTCCGCCTTGCTGAGCCGAGGAGCCCTGCCCGACGGTACAGCCTCCTCTTCTTCAAAGATACTCTCAGCGAGATCGGTAAGTGCCTTCTGGCGAGCGATCTCGATGGGAGTACCTCGCTTCTCAACCGATTCCTCCTCTAGTCCAGCATCGAAATCCAGCATACTGGTATCCAGTGGCCCATCGATACCAGCAAACAGATCGAACTCCACAGAAGGTACCGCAGCTTGTTCCAGCTGGACAGTGATCTGCTCGCCACGGCGCAACTTGTCGAGAGTAGCCATGACCTCGGCATCACGCGGAGCCAACTTGAGAGCATGTTCGCAGACTTGGATCGCGTAATCATTCCGCCTCTGAGCGCTATAGATACGAACCAGCGTCAGACACTCCCTGACCGCTTCCCGCAGTTGTCCCTGCCTCTGGTAATACTGAAGCAGCTTTACGTGAGCCTCCAGATTGTCGGGCCAGACACGAACGGCGTCATGCCATCGCTCCAACGCCAGATGGACAGCCTGCTTCTGGCCCAGGTACCGCTCTGCCGAGGCCAGGTAGGCATTAGAGGCCTTCTCACCCTGCCCCAACTTCTCCTGTATCTGCCCGATATGCTCATATGGCACCGGATCATCCGGCGTCCGTTCGCTGGCTCGCTGGTAAGGTCCCAAGGCCGCCTCCCACTGTCTTGCACTGAAGTAAGCCGACCCTAGACTCGTAAGCGCACCAACATCGTTGGGGAACTCGTTCAGTGCACGTTGGTAGGCTGCGATGGCCTGGCTCCATTTCTTTTCCCAGGCAGCCTTGGCCCCGTCCTGCATTGCCTCTTCGAATATCTTGCGATTTCCTGCCATAGCATAGCCTCTAGCTGTTAGTGCTTACCCATCAGTCACGGTCACACATACAGCAGTCAGGAACCAACTGCTAGCAACTGAACCAGGACGGCTTTCTGTGCGTGCATACGATTCTCGGCCTGATCCCACAACGCCGAATGAGGGCCATCGCAGACACCATCCGTGATCTCTTGCCCTCGATGGGCTGGCAGACAATGCATAGCGATAACATCTGGTTTGGCCTCTGCAACCAGCGCCTCGTTGACCTGATAGGGCATGAATGTCCGGACTCGCTCCTCGGCCTCAGCCTCTTGGCCCATCGAGGCCCATACGTCAGTGTAGATCACGTCGGCCTCCGCGACTGCTTCGTGGGGGTCGTAGGTCGCCAGCAATTGGCTACCGCTGGCGGCAGCGAACTGCCTGCCCAACGCCCACACGCCGGGTGACAGTTCGTAGCCTCGCGGCCCGACAATGGCAAAGTCCATTCCCAACAGAGTCGCGCCAAAGAGAAGTGAGGTGGCCACATTGTTTCCGTCGCCGATAAAGACCAACTTCCGCCCTTTCAGGTCCCAACCCTTATTTTCGATGATGGTGAGGAAATCGGCCAGGCCCTGACAGGGATGGCTATAGTCGGAAAGTCCATTGATGACGGGCACGCGAGAGTACTTTGCCAGCGCAAGTATGTCGGCATGACCAAAGACACGCGCCATGATGCCGTCTACGTAGCGGGAGAGAACGCGAGCCACATCAGGCACGCTTTCCCGTTCGCCGAGTCGGATCTCGAAGGGAGAGAGATAGAGCGCTTGCCCGCCCAGATGGATCATCCCCATCTCGAAAGAGACACGGGTGCGCAGCGAAGGCTTTTGGAAGACCAAGCCCAGCGTCTTGCCCTTGAGCAGAGGTCTGTTACCGCCATCCTTCCATGCCTTCTTCAATTCAACCGCCAGATTGAGCAACCCCCGTAGCGCATCGGGCGTCAGGTCTGCCAAGCTGATGAAATGGTCCATTGTTCGCCTCCGACGGAAGTCTGCGGATAGTATACCACAAGCAACGCAGGAGCAAAAGCCCAAAAGCGAGGAGAGACCAACAGGCTGACGATTGGAGAAAAACTCAGAATCTCATTGCCCGGCGAGCAGCACGCCAGAGATTGGTCCGGATTTGAGCCTGGTCGCGACCAAAATGGCGCAGGAGTGCCTTCACTTGCGCCCGCCTGGAGGCCAGACCCTGCGAACACACGCGGGGCGGATCAGGAAAGCCGGCTGCTCGCCCGTAACGAACCAATTCCTTTTCCGGCAGATAGATCAAAGGCCGTATGAGCGTCACAGCACCATCAAAGAACTCAACACGAGGAGCCATCGTCTCCAGCCTACCGGTGAACATGAGACTCAGGAGTATCGTGGCAGCGGCGTCGTCGGCGTGATGACCGAAGGCCAACTTGCCGCATCCCTGCCCGACCGCAGCGGTGAAGAGCGCTTTGCGCCGGTTCCACGAGCAGCGAAAGCAGTCGAGCGGCAGCGGTTCCTCCGACGACAATTCCAGGGGGATGAAGTGATACTCAACATCACGTCTCTGAAACCAGGATTCCAGTTCAAGACGCAGGTTTGGGGAACCGGCCGGTGTGCCGACGACGTGGAGAGCCACCAACTCATAGCGGTAAGGTACCTTGCGCCGATAGCAGAGCAACAGGTCTAGCAGCGCGCGACTATCTTTGCCACCGGAGACCGCTACTGCTATCCGGTCGCCTCCGGTCAGTAGGTCGAACTCCTTGCACGCATGGGCGACAGGCTTTAGCAGAAAGGAGGCGATGCGTTCGGGATCACTCATGTTGGAAAAACATCGGTCGCGAGTTCTGCGAGCCGGCAAACCGGCCCCTATCCACGTTTGGGTCAGCTCCCCTGCCGGACTCTGGTCATTCGACACTCATCACGTGACCTCACGCCCCTCATACTGCCGCTTGTAGTACTCTTGATAGTGTTCACCGCTTTTGATGGGCCGCCACCACCATTCATTCTCGACATACCAGCGCACCGTTTTCTCAATGGCCTCCTCGCAAACATGCATCGGCTCCCATCCCAGACCACAAATCTTGGTCACGTCGAGGGCATAGCGACGATCGTGGCCAGGCCGGTCGCGTACCGGCTGGATAAGGCTCTCGGGCTTGCCCAAGAGCTCGAGGATCAAATGAGTCATATCGATATTGCGCATCTCAGTGCCAGTGCCGATATTGTAGACATCGCCGATCCGTCCCTTCTGGAGCACAATGTCAATCGCCTCGCAGTGATCCAGCACATATTGGTAATCGCGCACCTGCAACCCATCGCCGTAGAGCGGCAGCGGCAGATCATCCATCGCGTTGGTAACAAAGAGTGGCACGACTTTCTCGGGATACTGGTAGGGGCCGATATTGTTCGCACCTCGAGTGATGGTCACCGGCAGGCCATATGTGACGTGGTAGGCATTGATCATCAGGTCAGCGCTGGCCTTGCTGGCGGCATAGGGACTGCGCGGGGCCACGGGATCAGTCTCTTTGGAGGCACCCACCGGCACGTGGCCATACACCTCATCCGTGGACACCTGGTGCATACGCTCCAATCCTAACTCGCGGGTGGCCTCCAACAGCACGTATGTACCATAGACATCGGTCTTGATGAAAGCGTCGGGATCCATAATGGATCGATCAACGTGGGTTTCCGCCGCGAAATTGACGATGGTGTCCACGTCGTAGGAAAGGAGCGTCTCCCTCACCGACACAGCGTCACAGATATCCCCACGCACAAAAGCATAGCGATCTGTGAACCGCTCCACTATGTCCTTGAGATTGTCCAGATTCCCAGCGTACGTGAGTTTGTCATAGACGACGATATGGCAGTCGGGATACCTCTCCAGCATATAGCGGACAAAGTTAGAGCCGATGAAGCCAGCTCCGCCGGTAACCATCAAGCTGCGCACAGCAGACCTCCTATACTTCGGGATATCGATTGTGGGGCTCGGGGTTCAAGGTGGTTAATTCTACCACAACCGGGAGGCAGGACAACCTTGACTTGCCCCACGAAAATGCTATCATTGCACCACGTCTTCACATATAAGGCAATTCGCACATGTACCTGGAGCCTACCATACAGAGGAAGAAGAAGCGCCGCTCATCTCCACTGCGCGTGATGTTCCTGTTGATGCTGATCAGCGCAGGCATCTATGTCTACGCGACAATCCAGCAGGAGGAAATCGAAAGTCCCTTTGTACCCACCCCTACACCGACGCGATCGGCGCTCTCGTACGCCGCTGAAGCAGATGAGTTGTACCTGCGGGGCAGGCTGACAGAGACGGTGGCAGCCTACCGACAGGCAATCACACTCGAACCCGACGACGTGTTACTCCGGATTCCCCTTGCGCGGCTGCTGGTCCTGGAGGGACAAATACCTGAGGCGCTCCAGCACGCCGAGCAGGCGACCAAGATGGCACCGGAGAACGCAGCGGCTTGGGCAGTCTTAGGAATGGCATACGATTGGAACGGCGACGTAGTGAAGGCAATCGACGCCTGCAGACGTGCCATTGACCTCGACCCCACTTACGCTGAGGGATATGCCTACCTGGCCGAGGCATACGCCGATGCCGGGCGTTGGGCGGACGCGACGCAGGCTGCCCAGACCGCCCTACAGCTCGACGACCGCAGCGTGGACGCATACCGGAATTACGGCTATTCACTGGAGATCCAGGGGAACTACTGGGAGGCAGTGAAGGCGTATGAACGGGCTTTGGAGATTCACCCCAACCTCGGCTACATCCACGTCGCCGTCGGGAGAAACCACCGAAGACTGGGCGACATTGACGCAGCAATCAGCAGCTTTAAGCGCGCCATCGAAATCAACCCGGGCGACCCACAGGCTCAATTCGAGTTGGGGTGGACCTACCTCACGACGCTGGGAGACTACGAACAGGCCGAGACTCACCTCGAGAAAGCGATCGAAGCGGATCCCCAATTCGGGCGCGCGTATGGAGGCTTGGCAATCACCTATTGGCAGCACCGGAACTATGAGGACGCCATCCCCAACTTTGAGCGGGCCATCAAGCTGGCGTCTATAGCGACGCGCCAGAGGGCTCAATCGTTTTATATAACTATCGAGGAACTGGATGACGACGACCCCGGGCCGTCTCTCGATCTGGTGTTGCGCGGCGACTTTGCCCCTTCCTCGATGGATAGCCAAGACACACTGCGGGCGATACTCGCACCGGCAGGAAACGACGCTTGGACCGATGTCCATGGCGAAGTGACCTTCAACACACAGACAGGGAAGTACACAATCAGCTCGGAAGGCCTACCACAACTGGACTCGAACCAAACGTACGTGGGCTGGTTTGATGGGGTCAACGCACTTTCGGGTGATCCCTTGAACACAGGACCACTACCAAGGAAAGCCGATGGGAGTATAGACACGGAACTCGAGGCCACGTGGGTTGAAGGACCGGCCATCGACTATCTCTATACCTTGGGGCTTGCCTACTTCTACAAGGCAGAATGTGAGAAAGCTTATCCCCTCTTTGAAGCAGCGCTCCAGATAGACCCGGAAGAGGTCAACGCATTGGAGGGCATCCGGCTGTGCCAAGGGGAAGGGCGTAGCGAGTAGGATAGGATAAGATCAACTCCGTCCGTGCTACGTCTCACTGTGTCAGGGGATGAACGCCCCACCTCTTGGCGGCATCGAACAGGGCAAGGACGTTTTCGACCGAAGTGTCGGCCTGGATATCGTGAGTTGGGGCAAGTATGTACCCTCCACCCTGCCCCATCTCCAAGATCCGCCTTCGCACCTCGGCTTCAACATCCTCCGGTGTGCCCCTCGGCAAGACGTGCCGCTGATCAACAGCCCCACAGAAGGCCAGTTGATGACCGTATTCTCTCTTCAGCGTCGCCGGGTCCATACCGCGTGCCGTCACCTGGATTGGGTTTAGAACCTCCATACCTATCTCGATTAGCTCGTCGATAAACGGTAGCACACTGCCACACGTGTGATACGCCAGGATGACGTCGGGCTTGGCCGCCTTATACGCATCAAAGACTTGTTTGAGGCGGGGCTTGAGGTATTTCCGCCACATACTGGGCGACATCATGGGTCCAGGGTCCATGCCAATGTCATCACCGGTCAACAGAATGTCGGCGCCGAGCTTGATCAACTCCAATCCGACGCCGATGCTATAGTCCGTCACCTCATCCAGGAGTGGCTCGATGTAATCCCTGCGCAGCGCCATGTCAGTCAGGAACTGCTCAAGCCCTACGAGATTCCAGGCCATCTCAAAGACGGTACATTCAATCACCCCCAAGAGCGCATAATCCTTGCCATACCGTTCACTCTGCGCTTGAGCTACGTCGAACCTCCCAGGTGCGTACGGATCGGGAACGCGATAGCGGGCCAATTCCTTGGCTGAAGCGATCCCTTTCAACGGCCTTTCCACGATTTCGTAATAGATGCCGAAAGCATGGGGCACCGGCCTGTAAACAAAACCCCACTCGTCGACCCGAGAGCCATCTGAGCGGGTCTGCGTAGGACAATGAGGTGGTGCTGTAGATCCAATCCCGACGACATCGTTGCCCAGAGCAGTCAATATCTCCGCATGGGAGATACGGTTGGTCAGGTATGCATCGCAGTTGTTGGGCGAGATGCCAGTGACCTGGGACAGCTCCTCAGCCATTTCGGAGACGACCGTCACGTACACAGGCACCTGGTCCGGCTCTTGCCCTCTCAGCGTCGCCAAGACCCGCTCCTTGCTGTTCAATTTTCTGCCTCCTCTCGTATTGCCTACTCTATCTCGAAGTGATTCCCAACGATGTTCAGGGTAGCCGCCCGTGCCGCTGCTGCCAACTCTGCCGGATCGCGCTCCCAGTATTCGGGGCGGAAGAGCTCAATGGAGCACAGCCCATCGAAGCCGATCCCTCGGAGACGAGCCAGGATATCACCAAGCGGGATGACGCCCTCGCCCGGCAAGAGCCGGTGGGCATCCTCGATGGTGTCCAGTGGGCGCTCCTCCACATCGTTGATGTGGAAGATATGAATCTTGAGCGGATCAAGTGCCTCAATCGTATTCAGCTCCGATCCGCCCGCGTAAAAGTGGCAGGTATCTACCACCAGCCCGATGTTGGGGAGGTTTGTCTCCCGCACGATCTCCCAGCATTGCCCTAGGGTACGCACCGAGCACCACCCAAAGCCCAGGAACTCGAAGGCGAGCTTTACGCCGTAGGGGACGGCCACGTCAGAGAGCTCCCGCAACACGCGCACAGACTCGTCCTTGATCTCGTCCCAGCTCACACCCGCGGGTGTCGGACTGGGCACCACGACGATCTTGTCACAACCCAGCACCCGCGCCAGCTCGCACAGCGCCTGGCAGCGGGCCTTGATCTCCTCATACTCTTCCACCGACCGGAAGGTGATGAACTCGATAGAGTTAATGCTGGCTGGCAACAAGCCAACCTTTTCGAACAGCCCCTTCAACGCCTGGACAGAGTTCGTCTCCAGGTAAGCGTCCATTTTGGCCGCCCAGATCTCCAGCCCTTTGAACCCGGCGGCGCTCGCCGCTTCGATATCCTCCGGCAGCGTGGCCTTCATCGTGGTCGCACCGTTGATCGCGAGTAACATTGGGGCACTCCTTACTATCCGAGATTCAGCGAATCATACGCCTTCAGCAGACGCAGCGACTCGACCGCATATCGTCTCACCTCATCACGCCAGCCCTCGCCTTTCACCGGTGTGAAAGGGTCCGGGCCGGCTGCCGTGCACTCGATAATCACGTCCCCGGTATACCCCACGCGCCACAGGGCCCGCTTCAAAGCCAGAAAGTCGGTGTGACCGCGACCGACAGCCTGGCGGTTGGAATCGGCGACATGGAACAGGAAGAGGCTCTTTCCCGCATCCAGAACAGCCGCTCCCGGATCCATCTCTTCGATGTTCATGTGATAGGCATCCAGCAAGATACCGACATTGGGCAATCCCACGGCGGCAACAAAGTCAATCGCCTGCGCTGCTGTGTTCAAGAGGTGGGATTCATAGCGATTGAGCACCTCCATCGCCACGCGCAGGTTCAACTCTGCCGCCCGCATCCCGATCTGCCGCACGCCAACCAGTAAGTGCTCGTACTCCTGGTTATGGTCAGCCAGCGCCCGCACGCGGCCCACCGCACCGTGGCAACTCACCAGCGGAGCCCCCGCCGCCGCCGCAAAGTCCAACAGGCGCAGGTAATAGTCCAGGGCCTCCGCCCGGATGGCAGCGTCAGGATGCGCCAGATCGACGTCCTCCGGCGTCAGTGAGAGCACGGACAGGCCAGAGTCGCCCAAGACTGCGTTGACATCAACAGGTTGATACAATCTGAGGTCACCCATCAACTCAACACCGTCGAACCCCGCCTCGGCCAAAAAGGCCGCCGTGGCTGCCAGGTCTTGGTCACCAAAGATCCAATTGCAGACTCCGTATCGCATGATCTGTTTACCTCCCAGGATGGACCCTACTCAGATCTCCGTCTCTAATTCATCCAAGACCGCTCGCACAGTCTCGAATCCCTCACCCAGGTAATCCCGAAAACCAGGCTTGATCTCAAGAATCACGTCGCCCTCGTAATCAGGCAGATGGACAAAGACATCGTGATAGGGGATACTGCCCCACCCTGGCGGTAGATGGATATCGGCCTCACCAAAGGCCCAGCGGTCGTGCTCCACGTCAAAGCCCTCATCCAGCCGGCCAAAGTTATCACTGACGTGAACATGCCTGACCCACGGTGCCGCTTCGCCGACCGCCTCCAAGTAATCGAATCCCAGGTCGTGTGCCGCTATGTACAGGTGGCCTACATCCAGCGTCATGGCCACGTTGGGATGATCAATCACCTCCAGTTGTCGCGCGATAGGAGCAATCCTCAGCCGGGCATGATGCGTGAGGATCTCGGAGCGCGGGAGACCAAACTGGGCGATGACATTGTACTCCCATTGATGGGAGTCGCCGTTCTCCATACCGATGATCACCCCCGCATCGGCTGCCACGGGAGCCAGGTCTCTCAACGCCTCCACCTCGCGCCGGGCGCCTGCAGCCAACTCCTCATCCGTCAGCAGCGATCTTCGCACCCCATACCGCACCGCGTCCAGTGCCTGTAGCCCGCTGTGATAGACCAGGCGCGCAGCCCCGGTAGCCCGGCTGATCTCAATCTGGCACAGCATGATCCGGCGACACAACTCATGCCGAGGATCATAGGCCAGATTGAGGCGACCCGGGCCGTGAATGGTATAGCGTAGATCGAAACCCCTCAGCACAGCCAGGAAATCCGCCATCTGCGCCCGGCGCAACTCGCCGTTCACAACCAGGCCATATGGGGAAGGGTCGATTTCCACCAACGAAAAGCCAAGTTCTTGGACGTATGCCAGGTCTTGCTCCAACTGTCGGAGTTGACTGGAGCGCCCTGGGCTGTTTAGAGCGATCCCGATATCGTGAATGTGCATCACATTATCCCTTGGGCAAGGCCCGCGTCGCCCCGGTGCTGATTCCCCCGTCAACCAGCAGGATCTGGCCGGTGATGTACTCGCTGGCGTCAGAGGCCAGAAAGACAACCGCACCGTCAAGATCAGTCGGTGTTCCAGGGCGCTTGAGGGGGATCCGATCGCACAGATATTCCACCCACTCTTTGTCCTCGTACATGACGGCGTTCTGCGCGGTCTTGAACCACCCTGGAGCCAGGCAATTCACCGTAATGCCATACGGCCCCCAGTCATCGGCAAGGCTCATAGTCAACTGCTTGACGCCGCCACGGCTGGCGCCGTACGGTGCCAGGCCCGCGTAACCAAACACGGCGGTGACCGAGCCGATGTTGATGATGCGCCCGTACCTTCGTGGGATCATCCGCCTCGCCACTGCCTGGGCGACAAAGAACGTCCCGCGCAAGTTCGTGTCGAGAACGAGGTTCCAATCATCCCACGTGACGTCGATGGCAGGTTTGCGGACGTTGCAGCCAGCGTTGTTCACGAGAATGTCGATCTCCCCATACGCCGCGCAGGCATCCTCGACCATGTGCTGGATGCTGTCGTAATCACAGACGTCCAGCGCCAACGGCAGAGCCCTGCGGCCCAACGTCTCGATCTCCCTTTTGAACGGCTCCAGTGAATCCCTGTACCGGCTGGTGATGACCAGGTCGGCCCCGGCTCTAGCCAAGGCCCGGCCAAAGTACTGTCCCAGCCCACGGCTGGCTCCCGTCACGATAGCCACTTTGCCAGTCAGATCAAACAGACGTTCGTTCATTCCCTCCAACCTCACGATCACAAATTGGGTGCCAGGATGACCTTGATCAGGCCCGGCTCTTTCCGGTACAGCCGCTCAAACCACGCTGCCCCATCCGACAATGGGGCCACCGCGCTGATCAACACATCCACATTGATGGTGCCACGGGCGATCATATCCAGGCAAGCGGGATACTCCCCACGGGACGCGCACGAACCATTCAGCGTCAGTTCCCGCGTCACGACGGCCTGTAACGGCAATTCGACCATCGGAGACAGGTTGCCGACCAGAGTCAGCGAGCCACCCTTCCTGAGACATTGAACCGCCAGTTTGAGCGTCGGAGCGATGCCGACCACCTCAAAAGCGACATCAGCGCCGCGATCCGCGGTACGCTTGAGCACCTCGGCCACCACATCGTCGGCACCTGACCGCAATCCCTCGTCAGCGCCGAGCTCGCGAGCCAGATCCAATCTAGCCCGATCGAGATCCACGCCGATGATGCGACCGCAGCCCGCGGCCCGCAGCGCCTGAACGATTAGCAGGCCGATCATACCGGTCCCTACGACCACGGCCGTGTCGTTCAAAGAAATCGGCGTGCGTTCGACCGCGTGAAAGGCGATGGAGAGGGCTTCCACCATCGCGGCTCGCTCGAAGGTCAGCCCCTCGGGCAAGCGATATAGTATGTGTTGCGGAACGGCGACATACTCCGCAAACGCCCCGTTCTGACGGTACTCGTCACACGACACCCCCAAGACACGGCGATTGTCGCACAGATTGATCATGCCACGACGACAGAAGTGACATTCTCCACAGTAGATGGTTGAGTCGAACGTGACCCGATCGCCGCGCCGCCACCCCGACACGCCACTCCCCACCTCCGCGATGACGCCGGCTGCCTCGTGTCCCATGATCACCGGCGGAATACGTCGCCCCGTGCTGCCGTCCAACCCGTGCACGTCACTGCCGCAGATGCCGCAGGCCCTCACCTCGATCAAGACGTCGTTCGGACCAACGTGAGGCTCCGGAACGTCCTCGTATTCAAGATGGCCGTACTGTTTCAGTACCAGCGCTTTCATCGACCACCTGCCCCCTGTTCCAAGTCCCTGTCTGCGGCACCATTCCAGGCCGGGCAGACCCCAGTCACGATCTCTGGCATGGCCCACTCATCCAAAGGCCTCTCGCACGCACCGCCCCTCCCAGTCCGGATGAGGTCGGATGCCCAGCACCCGGGCCAGGGTCGGCGCGATATCGAGCAAGCCGACCTGCGCATCGATCTCGTATCCGCGTCGAACGCCCGGACCTGCGATCATCCACGGCACTGTCATATCCTCTGGGGTGTCAGTGCCGTGGATGCGGTCGTGGCCGCCGTGGTCGCTCGTGAGCAGCACGGTAGCGTCGTCTGGCAGCGCCCCCAACAGCGCGCCCAACGCGCTATCGACGCGCTTCAGTTGAGCCAGATACCCGTCTGACATGAATCCGTACCTGTGCCCGGCGGCATCGAGCGTGCCAAAGTAGACAAAGGTCAAGTCAGGACGGTCACCGGTGATGTAGCGCGCCACCTCGTCGGCAATGATCATATCGCCATCGGGATCGGTCTCGCAGTTGTCGCGAAAGTAGGAAAAGTCCAAACTGAGAGGTCGACTGAGGTCGCGGAGTGGCTCCCAATTGTAGAAGAAGGCACAACTCAACCCCGCTGCGTGCGCCACGTCCGCGAGCCCAGGCAGCGGCCGGGCCATCGGCATCCACAGGTTCGTCGTGATGCCGTGGCGCGTAGGGGGCACGCTATGAAAGATGGACATCAGGCAGGGCAGCGTGATCGAGGGCATGACGCTGGATGCAAGCAGGGTCGCTGCACCACTGGCCCGTAACGCCGCGAAACTGGGACAGCGATCGGACGCCAACGCATCGGGCCGAAGCCCATCCACAACAAGCAGAACGGCGGACGACACGGTCCTCATCTCCAATTATCCCGACAGCCCTTGTGCCAATATCGCCCGCGCCGCGAGCAGTCCCGAGGCCGAGGACTGTATGAGCCCTCGCGTGATGCCCGCGCCGTCGCCACAAGCGTACAACCCCTGCACCTCTGTCTCCAAGCCTGGCGTCAACTCCAGACGATTCGAATAGAACTTGACCTCGACCCCGTAAAGCAGCGTGTGATGCGAGCAGACGCCCGGCATCACCATGTCCAGCGCGTGCATCATCTCCAGGATGTTAACGATGTGACGATAGGGGAGCACCAACCCCAGGTCCCCCGGCGTGGCACTCCTGAGCGTGGGAGTGACGAGAGATCGGCGCAGCCGCTGGGCGTTGGTGCGGCGGCCGGCCTCCAGGTCGCCCAGCCGCTGAACCAGCACACCGCCGCTCAGGAGGTTGGCCAGCCGGGCGATAGACTTCCCGTAGGTCACCGGGTCATCGAACGGCTCGGTAAAGTTCTTGCTCACCAACAGCGCAAAATTGGTGTAGGCCGTCTTGCGATCGGCGTAGGAGTGACCGTTGACGGTGATCACGTCGCCTGCGTGCTCCAGCGTGACCTCGCCGTTGGGGCAGACGCAAAAGGTCCGCACCAAGTCATCGAAAGCGTTTGAGTAGTACAGGAACTTGAATTCGTAGAGTAGCCGGGTAATTGGATCTGTCACCACGGCCGGCAGTTCGACGCGCACGCCCACGTCCACAGGGTTACAGACCAACGCCAGCCCCAACTCAGCAGCCAGGCGCTTGATCCAGTCGGCCCCCTCCCGTCCCGGCGCGACGATCACGTACGGCGCTTCGATCGCGTCCCCCTGCTCCGTCTCGATGCCGACAACGTTCCCATCGCTGGTCAGCACTCTTGCCACCGGCGTGTGCATCGCGACGTGAACGCCACGCGCCAGCAGGTCGCCGTACATACGCTCCATAATCTCGACGCAGCGCTCCGTACCGATGTGACGGATGGGAACCGAGATGAGACGCAATCCAGCCATCACTTCCCTCTTCCCCAGTGAATCGTAATCATCGGTATGCGCGCCGTATACGTTCCTATTGGCGCCGTACTCGACGTAGACGCGGTCCACCTCGTCGATCAAAACCTGGGCCTGTTGCTCGCCCAGCAGTTCGTCCAGGTGCCCCCCAGAAGCCGGGGAGAGCGTCAGCTTGCCATCACTGAACGCCCCTGCCCCACCCCATCCACTCATGATCGAACAGGGCCTGCAATGCGCACATTCCCTGCCTTCGCGCACCGGGCAGTGCCGCTTCTCGATAGGCGGCCCTTTGTCAAGAATCGCCACACGCAAGCCAGACCGACGGCTCAATTCGAGCGCGGCAAAGATGCCAGCCGGTCCCGCTCCGACGATGATCACATCATACTGCGAGTTAAGCATCGTCACCCTCCAAGGCGCAAAGCTTTTCTGTCGCTTGCAGCGGCGTAGATTATGGCATAAAAGGCGAGATTGTCCAGCCCTGCACAAGCTTCTTGCATCCTACTCCTGGCCTGCTATAATCCCCTCGATGAAAAACGCCCTCCTCACGGGGCATTGGGCCTCCCGCCATGCCATAGCTCTTCTGCTCGTACTGCTCGTCGCGGCAGGATTGCGGCTGGCTCGCCTGCCTGAACTCCCTCTGGGCCTCCATTACGACGAAGCTGCCAACGGCGTCCTGGCCAGCGAGATCGCCCGTGGCATCAACGCTCCCGTCTTTATCTCCTCCTACACGGGCAAGGAAGTCCTGTTCTTCTACTGGGCCGCTCTGTGGATGCGACTGCTGGGCATAACACCCTTGGCGCTCCGATTGAGCGCGGCGCTGATGGGGCTGGCGACGGTTGGGGCGACCGTCTGGGCAGTCTGCGAGTTGCTGCACGGGCAACGCGACGCGAAATGGGTAGCACTCCTCACCGGTGCCCTCCTCGCGACCTCCTTCTGGCACCTCGTCCTCAGCCGCTACGGATTCCGGGCCGTGGCCCAACCACTGATGCAGACACTGACCATCGCGGCACTGTGGCGAGGACTCCGTATGACGGAGGACAGAGGAGAGAAATACAGGGGCTGGCTCGTTCTGGCAGGGGTCTTCTGCGGCCTGACCGCGTACACCTATCTGGCCGCTCGCGCCTTCGTCATTCCCCTGTCGGCGGCACTACTCACGTTCCTCGTCGCCGATCAGGGCCGCCGCCGCGTCCGCCTGGGCCAACTCATCCTCTTCGTCGCCGTCGCCGCCCTGACCCTGGCCCCACTGGCCCACTACTGGCTGACCCATCCCGGCAGCTTCCTGACCCGCGTGCAGCAGGTCACCGCCACCAGTTGGAGCGAGGGCTGGGCCGGGCTCCGTGCTTGCCTGGGGATGTTCCTCGGCCGGGGCGACCCCTACATCCGCTTCAATATCCCCCATCGCCCCCTCCTCGATCCCATCACCGGCGTCACGTTCCTGCTGGGTCTCGCCGCTGTCGCCTGGGAGCTAGGCCGCCCAGTGCGCGACACAAGCCGCTCTGCCAACGCCCCTCACCCCACGAGCCTGAGCGCAGCGGCATCGCCTCACCACCTCGCCGCTCGCGTCTTTCTCATCACCTATCTGCCGATCATGCTCCTGCCGAGCGCTCTCGCCGTTGGGGACATCATCCCGAGCAACCTACGCACCGCTGGCCTCTTGCCCTTTGTCTACCTCTTCCCCGCTCTCGGTCTCTCCATGCTCGGATCTATGCTCTCCAGCCCCCCTTCTCCATTGTTACGCAGTTTGTCCGTCGTCCTTCGCCCTTCGTCCCTCGTCCTCCTGGTCCTCGCGCTTATCACACCAGCCACCGCCGTCGCCTACTTCCGCGACTGGGCACCCTCTGCTGCCCTGTACGATGCCGCTGACGGCGATCTGGCCGACGTTGCAGCGGTTCTCAACCAGGCCGACCTGACCACTACCACACCCTACGTCGCCAGCATCCACTACCGCCACCCCACCCTGGCCTTCCTGGCCGAGGAATATGGAGCCATCCGCTGGCTCACCGGGGGGAGAACCATCGTCTTTCCGGCGGAGGGAGATGCGCTGCTGATCTTCTCCCGCTCCGCGTCAGGTGAGCTGAGCTGGGTAAAGACGGTGCTGCCCGAGGACGCCTCGGTCACCGAGTCCGTGCCCTCAAGTCCAGACGGCGCGCCTGCCTTTCACGCTTATCACATCAGCTCGACGCCTGGCAGCCCGACGCGACCTGGTGAGCACCTGACGCCCACCCACCCCCTGTCCGCTAACCTAGCCCACGTCGTCCACCTGCTCGGGTACGACGTGGTCGGCGAACCCCGCTCTGGCGAGAGCGCCCAGGTGGCCGTCTGGTGGCGCGTGCTGAACGTGCCCAACGCGGGAGACTATGGTCCTGTCGCCCGTCTCACTGACCCCTGGGGATTCGCTTGGGGGCAGACGCAACCCTTCCACTACCCCTCCGAGCAGTGGACACCGGGAGAGTGGGTCATAGATCTTCTCCCGATCCCAATCGCTCCAGGTGCACCACCCGGCGACTATGTGGTCCGTTTCAGCCTCTATTCTGCCAGCGCGGACTCCCCGCTGCCCCTGCTCGACGAAACTGGCCGCTACGCAGGCACCAGCGTCCAACTGCCGGTACGCCTGGCTCGCGCCATCACGTCGCCCAGGCCAGAGGAGATGTCCATCCGCAACCGGCTCGACGCTCGCGCCGACAGCCTGATCCTGCTGGGATTCAACCTCGATACGACCAGCGTCAGGCCGGGAGAGCGGCTCATCCTGACGCTCTTCTGGCGATCCGGTGGGCCCTCGCTGCCCGATACCGAGGTCACCCTGACCCTGGGCAGCGCGACCGTGTACACCGGCGCTCCCGTCCACGACACCTACCCCACTTCCGCCTGGACCGCCGGTGAGATCGTCGCCGATCGCTACAATCCACGCCTGCCCCGCGACATGCCGCCAGGCGACCACCTGCTCCAGCTTCTCCTGGACGATCCTTCGACAGGCTCAGGACAGAACCTCGCGCTCGACCTGGGCCTGGTTACCGTGGAGGCGATCGACCGCACGTTCGACGTCCCGCCCATCTCCCACCCCCTCACCGTGACCCTCGGCGGCCAGGTCCAACTACTGGGCTACGACCTCTCGGCAGAGACCATCGCGCCCGGCGACACGCTCGTCCTGACCCTGTACTGGCAGGCGCTGACCGAGATGGAGACGGACTATACCGTGTTTACCCATGTCCTGGCGCCCAACGGCTCGACGACCGGCCAGCGGGACAATCACCCGGTCCGAGGCACGTACCCCACCAGCCTGTGGCTGGCCCGTGAAGTGGTCACCGACGTCTACGAGATCGCCGTCCGCACCGATGCCCCGCCGGGCACACATCGGCTGGAGGTGGGGATGTACGTGGCCGAGACCGGCGCCCGGCTGCCCAGCGGCACGCCCAATGACGCCATCGGCCTACAGACAATCACCATCACTGGACCGCAAGACTAGAACTGGCCCATCTCCGAGGCCACGTTCATGCCGCCATCCACCAGAAAGACCGCCCCAGTGACATAGTCTGAGGCGGAGGAGGCCAGGTAGAGGGCCAGGCCAGCGATGGAGGCCATGTTGATGATCTTGCCGCCCCTTTGGGTCTCCATGTGCGGCACGACCGCCTTGCACACCCGAAAGACCCCCTTGGCGTTGGTGTCGAGGATCTTGTCCCACTGGCCCTCGTCCGCGGTGAGCAGCGGGCCAAAATGCGGATTGGTGCCCGCGTTGTTGACCGCCACATCGATCCGGCCAAAGGACTCCACCGTGCGCTCGACCAGCGCCGCCACGTCCTCCGTCCGGCTCACGTGGGCCTGGACCGCCAGAGCCTCCCCGCCAGCGGCCCCGATTTCATCCGCCACGGCCTGGACGCCCTCCAGCTTGCGGCTGCTGACCACCACTTTCGCGCCGGCCCGGGCCAAGCGGAGGGCGATCGCCCGCCCGATGCCCCGCGATGCGCCGGTGATTACGGCTACTCTCCCCTCAAGTGAGAACTCGGTCATTGCCCCCTCCTCGTTCATCGTGCTGGTTCATTATGTCGCTCAATTCTACCCCTCCCGACTCACCCGCGCAAGCCGTCGTGTGAGAGATGGTCCACGCTGGACATAGAAACGCCAGGGCCTGGCAAACTCCCTGCTGCCAGGCCCCGGCCGCTTTCCTCAGAGCGCTTTCGACTCCGCACGATGGGAAGCCTATCGCTGAGACCGATGACCAACAGAAAGGGAATCGAATACTGGAACAGCGCTGCCCTCAAGCAGTGCGTTTCATTCCTGCACACCCTCCATGCTACAGATCTACCTCATAATCAAGACCCTTTGCGAGCACAGACACGCCCAATGCGACCGTCATACAACAGAAAGCTCTTGCACGCATCGGACATGTGGGGGGTTTTGACATTGGACGTGAGTACAATCTTTTCCGTTTTCCCCGGCCCATAATACGGCAAGTGCTCGTGGGTGTCCTGCTGCATAGAGTATTGACCGTGGCGCGATGGCCATTGAACTGCGCAGGTTGGGGCTGGACGTGATCCAAATCTGCGTCATCTGCGTTCGTCTGCGTCCTACTATCTAAATTCAATGACACATTCACTTTCCACAGATTTTAGCCAGACTCATATCAAAAAACCCGCCTCACAGCGGGCGGGCTCGTCCAGTGGCCCAAACGGCCGATCGCTCAGTCCTTGCTCAATCCGGTTCCCAGCGCAGGATCAGATCCTTGGCCGCGCGGACCTCGTCCAGACGGCGCACCGGGGCTGTGTACGGTGCCTCGTGCAGCAGGTCGGGCTCCGTGCGGGCCTCCTCGGCGATACGGAGCAGCGCATCGGCAAAGGCATCCAGTGTATCCTTGCTCTCCGTCTCCGTCGGCTCGATCATCAGTGCCTCGGGAACGATGAGGGGGAAGTAATTGGTGGGCGGATGGAAGCCGTAATCGATGAGCCGCTTGGAGACGTCCAGCGCGTGCACGTCCGGCGCGCCAGCCAGACGGCCCTCGCAGACGAACTCGTGCATGCAGATCCGATCGTACGGCACCGGATAGGTGTCCTTGACCCTCTCCTTCAGGTAGTTGGCGTTGAGCACGGCGTACTCCGCCACCCGTCGCAGGCCCTCGGCGCCCAACATGCGGATGTAGGCATAGGCGCGGACCATCACGCCAAAGTGTCCATAGAAAGCCTTCACCCGGCCAATCGACTTGAGCGGGTCCACGAAGGTGTAGAACAGCGACTCCTCGTCCGATTCCTCGGGGTCTACAGCGACGACGGGCGCTGGTAGGAACTCTGCCAGCCGCTCCGAAGCGCCCACAGGCCCGGACCCAGGACCGCCACCGCCATGGGGCGCGCTGAAGGTCTTGTGCAGGTTATAGTGAAGGACATCAAAGCCCAAATCGCCGGGACGAGCGATACCCAGGAGGGCGTTCATGTTCGCCCCATCGCCGTAGAGCAGCCCTCCGACCCCGTGCACCAACTCGGCGATCTCCCCCACGTTCTCGTCAAAGAGCCCCAGCGTGTTGGGATTGGTCAGCATCATGCCCACCAGACGGTCGCCATGCTCCTCGCAGGCCGCCTTCAGCGCCGCCATATCCACGTTTCCCCGCGCGTCGGAGGGGATCTCGACCACGCGAAGACCACTCATCGTCGTGGTGGCCGGGTTGGTGCCGTGGGCCGAGTCGGGGACCAGGATCACGTCACGCCCATCCTCCCCCCGATCCAGGTGGTATGCTCGCATCATCAGCACGCCGGTCAACTCGCCGTGGGCCCCCGCCGCCGGCTGCAAGCTGACCGCCGCAAAGCCGCCGATCTCCTTGAGGAATTCCTGTAGGTGGTACATCAGGAAGAGCGCGCCCTGCACAATATACGCATCCTGGTAAGGGTGGAGACGGGCAAAGCCCGGCAGCCGGGCCATCTCCTCGTTGATCTTGGGATTGTACTTCATCGTACAGGAGCCAAGCGGATAGTACCCGATATCCACCGCATAGTTCTTCTGCGAGAGACGGGTATAGTGGCGCACCAGATCCGCCTCGCTCACCTCTGGGAGCGGCAGGTCATCCCGCACCAGCGTGTCGGGCAACTCGGTGGGCGGCACGTCCAGCGCCGGCAGAACGGCTGCGCAGCGACCGGGACGCGAAATCTCGAAAATCAAAGGCTGGGTCACAATGCCACCTCCTGCAACGCCTCCACCAGCGCGTCAATGTCCTCACGCGGGTTCATCTCGGTCACGCAGAGGAGCATGTGGTCCTTCAGGTCGGGATAGTCCCGCCCCAGGTCGTAACCGCCGATGATGCCCCACTCATCCAGCAGATAGTCGTTGATCTCCTGCACCGGGCGAGGACAGCGTACCGCGAACTCTTTGAAGAACGGCCTGTCGTCTATCGCGGAGAACCCGCTGATCTCCAGGGTCCGCTGTTGCGCGTAGTGTGCCTTGTGATAGCACAGCTCGGCCACCTGGCGCATGCCACACTTCCCAAGGGCAGCCATGTAGACCGCCGCCGCCAGCGCTACCAATCCCTGGTTGGTGCAGATATTGGAGCTGGCCTTCTCCCGGCGGATGTGCTGTTCGCGCGTGGACAGGGTGAGAACGAAACCCCGGTTCCCCTCCTGGTCGTTCGTCTGGCCCACCAGCCGCCCGGCCATCTTGCGCACAAACTCCTTGCGGGTGGCGAAAAAGCCCAGGTACGGCCCGCCGAAGTTGAGCCCAGCGCCCATCCCCTGCCCCTCGCCGACCACGATGTCGGCCCCGAACGCACCCGGGGGTTTCAGGAGCCCCAGAGCAACAGGATCGGTCACGACGACCAGAAGCACACCAACCGCGTGTGCCGCCTTGGCCAAGTCACTCAAATCCTCGATGCGACCAAGAAAGTCAGGGTATTGGACGATCAGGCACGCCGTGCCCTCATCGAGCAGACTCACCACGTCCGCTGCCGCCCCGTCATCCCCCACGACCGTCAGTCCCATTCCCTGCGTGTACGTACGAACCACAGCCCGGTACTCGGGATGAACAAAGGGGGATACGACCACCTTGCGGCGTTTCATACGCTGGATGTTGATGGCAGCGATGACGGCCTCAGCAGTGGCAGTAGCGCCATCATAGTGGGAGGCGTTGGAGACTTCCATGCCGGTGAGGTCGCAGATCATCGTCTGGTACTCGAACATGGCCTGCAGAGTCCCCTGGCTGATCTCCGGCTGATAGGGGGTGTAGGCCGTGTAGAACTCCCCTCGCCTCAGGACCGTATCCACCACAGCGGGAACAAAGTGCTGATAAGCCCCAGCCCCCAGGAAGCAGGGGCCGTCGGCTGCGGTGAGATTGGCCCCAGCGAGCATCTCCATTTCCCAACGCACCTCCATCTCTGAGAGAGCGGGAGGCAAGGCAAGGGCAGGGAAAAGGACGTGCTCTGGCACGTCCTCAAAAAGCTCCTCGATGGACCGGACGCCTATGGCAGCCAGCATGGCTCTCCGGTCCTCATCAGAATGAGGTATGTACGGCATAATGGGCACCTCCGTGCCAACAGTGATCGTAACGAGACGCCCCCCTGCGGATGATGCTCAGGCCGCCACGGCTAGGGGAGCCGCCTCTTTCCTTGTCTATTCCTCTTCCTGCGCGACGAATACCTCATAGGCCTCAGCGTCCATCAAGCCCTCAAACTCGGCGGGATCGGAGGGAGTGAAGCGGATCATCCACCCTACCCCATAGGGATCCTGGTTCACTAGCTCCGGTGTATCCTCCAGCTCTTCGTTCACGGCAGTGATCTCCCCGCCCATGGGCATGTAGAGATCGGATGCCGCCTTCACCGACTCAACGACACCGTAGATGTCTCCCTGCTCAAAGACGTCACCAACCTCCGGCAGTTCCACGTACACGACGTCAGAGAGGGACTCCTGAGCATGATCGGAGATGCCGCAGACGAACTCATCTCCATCCTGCCGCGCCCACTCGTGACTCTCAGCATACCGTGCCTTGCGATCTACGCTCATCTCTATTGCTCCTTTGATTGAAGTATACCGATACCCGCCGGTACCCCTTTTCGCACAGACAGCGAAACCAATGGGGAAGCCCTTCCGCCGCCGAACCTGCCTGCCTATTATACCCAACCGGCTTCACTATGGCAAACCAGCTCGAACTCGGCGCCTTGTGGACCCCCATACGGAAGCCCGGCCATCTGCCCCCTCGTCGCTCAATTGGCCGCTTGCATTTGCGCCACCTGTGAGTATAATGAATGCTCAACCGCCAGAAGGAATCAATTAGACTATGCTGCGGGGACTGCTAAAGAAAGTGGTTGGCGATGCCAACCAGCGCGAGATTGCTCGACTGCAAGAGGTGGTCGAGCAAATCAACGCGTTAGAGCCAGAATTCGAAGCGCTGGACGACGCCCAACTGCGAGCCAAGACCGACGAGTTTCGCCAACGGCTGACGGAGGGTGAGACTCTCGACGATATCCTGGTCGAAGCGTTTG
>Ga0180437_10001727_pt1 | contig 36825 bp, 24 predicted proteins | sample SS_ome_4_FD_132410 | JGI IMG/M metagenome (GOLD analysis project Ga0180437, IMG submission 132410) | Hypersaline lake sediment archaeal communities from the Salton Sea, California, USA - SS_3_D_1 metaG | ecosystem: Environmental > Aquatic > Non-marine Saline and Alkaline > Hypersaline >...
ACGAATGGCACTAGCTTAAGCAACTGCTGGGCGGCCGCTCCACCAGAGTACCTATCTTGACACGGTTGCGTCTGCGATCTCAGCTTTCCGGCTTTCTTGAGGCCGAGCGACCAAACATCCTTGTGGTGTACCTGCGTATAGATATTGACGGCTGGTCATGGTGACCAGCGACGCAGATCCCAGTACAGCAACTTCTTCGATCGTGGGCATGGAAGCACACTCGGGCGTTTCCGCCTAAGCAGGGGAACCGTCTGCATCGCATTCTGCTCAGGCGGCCGGAATCGCCGTCAACTTCAAGGCGATTCCATGATGAGCTTGGATGCGGTACGCGCCCGGTTTGAGCGTAATGAGGGGCTCCCGTTCGCGGACATTCTGACGGAGGACAGGATTCGTGACGTTCTCAACGAGCGCGGCGTCCAGTTTCGGGACCGCGTGTTCAACCCGATTATGACGATTTGGGGCTTTTTGGGTCAGGTGTTCAGTGAAGACCACAGTTGCCGCGATACCGTATCGCGAATCATCGCGCATCGTGCGGCCAACGGGGCCTCGGTCTGTTCGCCCAACACTTCCAGCTACTGCAAAGCGCGAGGTCGTGTTCCAGTGAGTGTTCTCTCGGATTTGGCAAAGCGTACCGCGAAAGAGCTACAGGCGAGCGTCGGCGAGCCATGGAAATGGAATGGCCGGTCGGTGTTCATCGTCGACGGCTCGCATGTCTCCATGCCCGACACCGCGGAGAATCACGCGGTGTATCCCCAGCCGCCGACGCAACAGCCGGAGCTCGGTTTTCCGCTCGCCAGAATCACGGTGGCGTTATCTCTGGCGACAGGCGCCTGCCACGATGTGGCCATCGCGCCGTATGCGGGCAAGGGGACCGGCGAAAAGACGCTCTTCCGACGGATGTACGACACCTTCAACCCCGGTGACGTGATCCTTGCCGTTGCCTTGTTCGACGATTACTTCATCGCCTGCGAGTTGTGCCATCGCAACATCGACCTCGTTGCTCGCGTTCAGCACGATCGTGTGGAAAGTAGGACCGCACAAAGCGGACCCGACGGCGACATCATCGTTTGGCAGCGTCCCAATAAGCCGCACGGAATGACGGGAGAGCAGTACCGGAAGTACCCCAAGCAGCTCTTGATGCGGCAGGTGACCGTTGACGCTCGCGACAAGAACAACCGCGTCGAGCAATTCAAGGTCATCACCACGATTCTCGACAAGTCGATCGACGGCCAGCAGATTGGTGGCTTGTACGAACGCCGGTGGGATGGAGAAGTCGATATCCGGTCAATCCAGTGCACCATGCAGATGGACATCCTGCGTTGCAAGACGCCCGACATGGTTCACAAAGAGATCTGGACCCACCTGCTGGCGTACAACCTACTCCGCACGGTCATCGCCGTCGCCGCGAACGAGAACGGCCTCGAGCCTCGCCAGGTGAGTCTCAAAGGAGCCAAGCAAGCCTTGACTGCCTTCGCTCCGAAGATCGAGGCCGCCCGGCCAGAGGATCGCCCACGATTGATTGATGCGATGCTTGCAACGGTCGCTTACCACCGTGTCGGCGACCGCCCAGGACGCTGGGAACCGCGGGCACGCAAGCGACGACCGAAGAAGGCAGCCCCGCTGACGCAACCTCGACACCTCGCCAAGCTGCCGCACAACCGGTCGAGATGGTTCTAACGCGCGGTCGCCCATCTAGCAGCGCCAACGAGCGGCCTTCTCGGTATCTGCTCGGTCGCCCCATCGCCATCGACGATGGCTTCGTCGCCTCCCGGCCTCGCCGCCGAAAAACAAGGCGGCAAATCGCGCCGCGCCTGCCGCGTCACGATCCGGCCGAACACAAACTGCTGCTACCAGCCGCCGGTTGGGGGGCGGCGACGCGGGCGCGGGGAGCTTAAGCTAGTGCCATTCGTCGATTTCACCGCCGCACTTAACTGCACCTTGCCCAGGGCAGGCGCCGGGGCGGGCCGGCATAATTGCAGGACTCTGGCCGGGGGCTTATGATTGGTGACGCCACTACCCCCCTCTTAGCGGGGATGCTCCATGAGCGACGTCACCCAAATCCTCTCTGCCATCGAGCAAGGCGACCCTTCTGCTACTACAACTTCTGCCGGGTCCACAGCACGATCAGAACGACCCCCTCTGTAGCGTCAGGACTGACCGGCCACGTGTGGAGTGTTGAGGAGCTAGAGGCAGCAACACCGAATTGAGCCACTACCCCCGATTTCTCTCCCCCCGGGTTGGGGGCAACTTCTTGTAGAAGACCCCCTCTACGGAGGTAATTCTGCAATTTCTTGGATTCGAGTGTCAGGAACGGGGCGCGAGCGGCTGATTAGGGGCGGATCGTGGATGGCGCGCATGGGAGGTTCCACTTCAGAGAGGGGTAGGGACAATGGGAAGGTTTGTTGTCGGATTAGCCGTGCTGTTCGTTGTTGCCTTAACGTCTCCGGTGCGTGGAAGCATAACTTGGGATTGGTCCTTCGCGTCAGAAGCCGGGCAATATGAGACGGACGGGACGCTGTCGGCTGGCGGGGCAGCCCCAAACACGTACAGGGTCTTGGACTTCTCGGTTACCTCAAGTGCGACCGGCGGGACGTTGGGTTCGTTGCGCGGAGGACAGTACACTACCAGGACGCATGCCAACCGCGAGCCATACTATTTCGTTTGGGATGGTTCCGGAGTGACGCAATGGTTGCACTCGGGCTCGAATCTATTTGACTGGCACGTGTACGAGGATGCCACGGCAACAAGTTGGCCTCCCGGATGGTACTTCTTCGGATGGGACATCGGCAACATCAATGATCCTACATCTGGTGCACATCAAGGATGGACCACTTTGGCGCAAGGGACAATCTCCGTATCTCCGGCTGGTGTAATCATTCCCGAGCCCTCCGCCTTCCTCATCTGGTGTCTGCTCGCAGTCCTCGGTATCGGCTGCGCGCGGTGGCGACGCAAGCGGTAGCCCGCCCTGCGATCTCGAACCTCACCACCTCGCCTGCCGCAAGCTGGCGGGGCTTTCTTTCGCGCGATCGAACCGGCCGATCCACGACGGCCTCCTGGGCTTGGGCGAGAAGGGCGGCCGGCCCGATACTGGGCCACCCCGCCTCCCCGGGATGGGCACGTCGGGCCTGGCATTAACACCTGTCGCCAGCGCGCCGCGGCCGCCCCTGACGCGCTTTCGGGCATGCCGCTAACTTGCGGCGGTGTTCACGACCGACGCGGGAAATGGCGATCCCAAGATCCGAAGGAGGCATTCGGTCCCACACCGAGGCGCCTGGGATTCCGATCGGGGTCACGGGCCGGCCTCGTGCGCGGCGCGGGTCTTGAAGAGCCGCTGCACCTCGTCTTCGGAAAGCGGATAGGTGAAAAGCCGCACCTCGTCGATCTCGCCGGGAAAGCCGGGGCCGCCGAGGGTCGGCTCGCGGCCGAGGGTGAACTGGCCGAAGGGGCGGCTTTCGGCGACCTGGCGGGCGTTTGTGGAATCCTGCGGAGCTAATGCACGGGTGCCAGCGGCAGCTTGCCTGCCGCTGCCGTGAATCGCAGGGGCGGACAAGCCGCCCCTGGCACCCGGCGAGGGGCATTGACGCGTCCGACTTGATCGCATTGTGGCCGGAGCAGCTTCGAGACAACCTGCCGAAAGACGCCCCGCGGGGCGACGTTGATCTTCGGCCACCGGCCTGATAGACTCAAGACCACGGTTGGGGGGCGGACCTCCGCCGGTCGGTATCGATACCACTGCTCGCAGGGCGGCCTATCCGATGTGCAAGTCTCCGGGAACCTCCGTCGTGGCCCGGGCACCCGCGGTGCTCGGTCCGTTCTTGATCGCGATCTTCAGCAGCGCGCCGGGGACGGCGCACAACGCAAACGCGGACCAGCCCGCCGCACTGCCCGCGAGCGACGCGGCCTCGGCCCGGGCGGCGCTCGATCCGGATCGGCTGGGCTTCGAGGAGATCGTCTTCGTCAAGCGCAAGCCCTATTCGTCGGACCACTACTACACCGACATCAACAACGGCACCAGCCCCGACCGCTTCGTTGCCCAGAACGGCATCTACATCTACAACCTGCGCACCGAATCGGAGCGGCCCGTGGTAACGGCGGCCGACATGCCCGGCGGCAAGGGGTTCATCGGCAAGATCAGCCTGTCGTTCGACGCGGAGAAGATCGTCTTCGATTTTCGCCAGGACCCCGGCGCCGGTTTTCGTATTTGGGAAGTGAACAGCGACGGCACGGGCCTGCGCCAGGTCTCGTTCCCGCCGGACGACGAGGCGGAGAAGGCGGCCCGGTGGAGGAACGGCTGGCACACCGACGACGTCCACCCCTGCTATCTCCCGGACGGCAAGATCATCTTCTCCTCGACTCGCTGCGAGCACACGGTCCTCTGCGGCGGGTCGAGCCACCTGGTGGCCCCCGGGCTGCACCGCATGGACCCGGACGGCACGAACGTCGAACAGCTCACCAACAGCCCGGTGAGCGAGTTCTGCCCGATGGTGCTCGACGACGGCCGGGTCATGTACCACCGCTGGGAGTACATCGACAAGGGCGCTCGCGTGGCCAAGACGATCTGGACCATGAATCCCGACGGGACCGGCCCCCGCGAGGTGTACGGCGTGGCCGACGACACCACGACCGTCTACATGTACCCGCAGCCCCTTCCCGGCAGCAATCACAAGCTGGTCTGCGTGGGCACCTGCCACTATCCGCAGGGGGGGTGCCTTGGGGCGATCATGCTGGTCGACTTCGGCATGGGCGGTCGCGAGCGGGGACCCGATCCGGACGAAGCCGGCTACGTGCAGTGGGACGACCGGTACCCGGTCACCAACCTCACGCCCCACGTGTTCATCGAGCGCCGCACCGAGCCCGGATGGTACTTTCTTACCAAGGACGGCACCTACGTTCACGACCGGAACGGCCAGCAGGGGCACCTTTACACGCACCCCTACCCGGTCAGCGACCGCGAGTTCCTGGTCTCCTACAAGGTCGATCCCGCTGATCACTACAAGGAGGTTGCCGACGCCTACGCGCTCTACCTGATCGACGTAGAAGGAAACCATTATCCGGTTCACGCCGACGCGAGTCTCTCCTGCTGGCATCCGTTGCCGCTGGCCGCGCGGGCCGTCCCGCCGCACCTCGAGACGGCCCGCGATCCGCAGTACGCCGCCAGCAATCAGGCCGTCTGCTTCCTGACCGATATCTACCAGGGCATGGCCGGGGTCGAGCCGGGCGAAGTGAAGTGGCTGCGGATCAACGAGGCCCTGCCGCGGTATTGGTCCACGGGCAGACGGTGGGGACCGTCGCTGAGCAGCTCGAGCTGGAAGGGCGCCCTGTGGCCGCGCGTGCAGTGGGGCGTCGTGCCCGTGGAAAAAGACGGCTCGGCCCACTTCCTGGTGCCGGCCGGTCGCGCAATCTTCCTACAGGCCCTCGACGAAGACTTCAGGGAAGTCCAGCGAGAGAGGACCTACGTGAATTACGCGCCCGGCGAGGTCCGCTCCTGCACGGGCTGTCACGGCCAATCGAACCACATCGCCTCTTCGATCGGTTCGCCGGCGCCGCTGGCGCTCGGCCGGGCGCCGAGCACCCCCCAGGCGCAGCCGTGCGACCTGGTCAAAAACGGCGGGGACGGGCGCCCGGGCCAGGTCATTCACTACCCGACCGACGTCCAGCCGATCTTCGACGCCAAATGCGTCGAATGCCACGGCGAGAAGGACCCGGCCGGGGGGCTGAGGCTGACTGGGGAAATCACCCAGTTCTACAACACCTCGTACGAGCAGCTCGCCCGGCGGCAACTGGCCGGCCCCATCATTCCCGAGTTCACCTCGTTCCAGCAGGGCGACCGCGGCAATTACAACGGAGCCTATCTGCCGCCCAAGAGCCTGGGCTGCCCGACCAGCACGTTGATCGACGTGCTGATAAGTTCCGACCATCCGAAGAACGCCACGGACGACCACTCGAAGATGCTCGCGCCCATGGAGCTGATGGTGCTGAGCCGCTGGGTGGATACGAACTACCAGTTCTACGGCAGCTACTTCGGGCGCCAGCACCCGCAATGGGTCAATCCCGACCCCGGAAATCCCGCCTACGACCCGGCCGACTTCCGTCGCAAGCCGACGTTCGAGGAGGCCACCGGCTTCTTGGCGCCGGAGTGGCACCGGTAATGAGGATTCCCCTTATCGCCGAAGTTCGCAGATTCGGTGAAGGCCGACTAGCACCAAACGGTTCTCTCCGCTGTTGACGTTCACTTCGGCCTGTCGGAAATGGCCGCGGCTTGCCCGCGGGATCATTGCGTTTCTCGCTACGGTAGCCGTGAGCGTGAACCTCCCGCGGGCAAGCCGCGGGCATCCCGTTCCTCGTCAAAGCAACTACCGGCGACTGAAAAAACCGTTTGGTGCTGGCGGTCAGCCGGCCGCCCTCGGCCAACGAGACTGGCCGAGTGCGGTCTCTTTCCGCGAACTTCGGCGGAAAATGGGGGCCTGACGACCGAAGGATGAGCTGATCGCGTTTGGGGCCTTTGGGAACTTGCGGACCAAACAGCGAGCGGTAGCGAGCCAGAGCTAACGCCTACGATACCACAAAAACCCGATGGCTGCGAGCAAGGACCAGACGAAGATGGTGGAGGGTTCGGGGACGATCCCAGAAGGAGCTTCAGACGCGAGGAAACCGTGAAAATTGTAAGAGTCATCCCGGTAGAAGCCCACCACGTTGCCGCCGTCGATGGCGACGGCTCTAGTAAAGGGGTATGTGGGATGCGATTCAGGTGGATCGAGCGTGGTGTACGTACTACCGTCGTACAAGAAGCCGTGCCATACGGAAGAGCTATCCACGTAGTAGCCCACCACGTTACTGCCGTCGATGGCCCGGGCAGTTGTCTGGGTCGATCTAGGCACATGAAGGGTGGTGTAGGTGCTGCCGTCGTACAAAAAGCCGTGCCCTACGTGAGAGCTATCATCGTAGAAGCCCACCACGTTGCTGCCGTCGATACCGGAGGCATATGTCCGGATCGAGCCAGGCACATCAAGCGTGGTGTAGACAACGGCCCCAAGGGCGTGGCCCTCATTGAACAATAGAACCAGTGCCGCCAATCCAACAACAAAGCGTTTCATGGTTTTGGCCTCCAGAAGACCGTTGTTTTCGAGCCCGAGTCACTTCCTCCGTCGATACCAGCCGATGCCGATGGCTACGAGCAGGGACCAGATGAGGATGGTGGAGGGCTCGGGGATGACGGCAGAAGTCGCTTCAGATGCGATGAAGCCGTGAGTCACGCCGGAGCTGTCAATGTAGTAGCCCACCACGTTACTCCCGTCGATGCCGTAGGCATCAGTGTAGGTCGATCCGGGTGGGTCGAGCGTGGTGTAGGAACTGCCGTCGTACAGAAAACCGTGAACGCCGGAACTGTCGACGTAGGAGCCCGCCACGTTGCTACCGTCGATGGCTCGGGCGTATGTAGAGGTCGCTCCAGTTGGGTCGAGCGTGGTGTAGGAACTGCCGTCGTACAGAAAACCGTGATACACACCGGAACTGTCCCGGTAGTCGCCCACAACCTTACTCCCGTCGATGCCGAAGGCAGCAGTGTAGGTCGATCCGGGTGGGTCGAGCGTGGTGTAGGAACTGCCGTCGTACAGAAAACCGTGACGCACGCCGGAACTGTCACCGTAGTAGCCCACCACGTTACTCCCGTCGATGCCGTAGGCAGTTGTGGAGGTCGCTCCAGTTGGGTCGAGCGTGGTGTAGGAACTGCCGTCGTACAGAAAACCGTGACCCACCCAGGAACTGTCGTGATAGGAGCCCACCACGTTATTCCCGTCGATGCCGAAGGGGTATGTACTGATTGATCCGGTTGGGTCGAGTGTGGTGTACGTGCTGCCGTCGTACAAGAAGCCGTGCCATACGGAAGAGCTATCGACGTAGCAGCCCACCACGTTGCTGCCGTCGATGCCGTTGACACTTGTGGAGGTCGATCCAGTTGGGTCGAGCGTCGTGTAGGAACTGCCGTTGTACAGGAAACCGTGACCCCGGGAACCGTCCCTGTATTCGCCCGCCACGTTGCTACCGTCGATGGCTCGGGCGTATGTGGTGGTCGATCCGGGTGGGTCGAGCGTGGTGTAGGTGAAGGTCCCGCGGGCCTGCCCACCAGTAATCACGACTCCCAGCACTAATCCAACAATCCAGTGCCTCATTCTTGCCCCTCCTTCGTTTGAGTGTGAAAGCTCCTCTCTGCACCACCTTATAGCCCGCCGAACCCCCGATCCTCACACAATCCCCTGGGGGACGTCGGGCCCTGCCCATCCGACGGTCGCTATCCCCCCTCCTGCGACACCGGAGACCTGGCAAACACCGAAACTCTCAGACGATCGGGCAGGAAACGGCGAGTATTTCTATACCCAATTGCCCGCTTAGAGCCATTCCTGACACTCGAGCTGGAGTTTTTCCAAAATCGGCTCTGTGGGGGGGGGTAAATCGTCGGAAATGACAGCCAGAAGGGGGGCATGCGGGCGACAAACCTACCCGGACTCCACAAGCTCAGGACCTACTATGCCACCCTCTGAGGTAGGGGTATATCCCGGCAGTAGCTCCTGGCGGCCAACCCTGGCGAGGCGGGCTATCCCCGCAGCATCGACCGAATGCTGTCGATGACAGGCATACCCCAGACAGGGCGAACCTGCCCCCCCCGCATCGCCCGTCGCACCCTCATCCGCCGATTCGTGACCTAGACTTCAGTAGACCCGGGCGGTTACCGGGCGCGTCGTGCGCTTTCTCGGCTGCAAGCCAGTTATGTTCGACCGGTACTACAACCAGTTGATGCGGTTCGTCTTCAGCATGGACATGCGGGAGTGGGCCCTGGCCCTGGGGGCCATGATCCTGCTGGGGGTCGTGTTCTTGCGGGGGTTCGGCTCGCGCAGGGACTATTAGCCCCTATCCGAAGAGTGTTTGTAGTGACCCGATTCATCGGGTCCTTTTCCGAAAGGCGACGTTTGGCTCGTCCAGGACCGCATGAATGCGGTCACTACGAACTTCTCGGATAGCGTCTTGGCCCCGTCCCCTTTTCGCCCCGCCGACCGCGATCACAGCAGCGGCTCTCCGCGGCGCAGCATCTTCGCCCGCAGGCGCCGACTCTCGACCGCCACGTCGCGCCAGAGGGTCTTCCAGTCGGCCTTCGGCGCGGGCAGTTCGCGCAAATAGGCGCGGAGGAAGCGGCAGCACGCCGTGCGCCCTACCCACGGGTGGGCCTCCAGCCCGACCGCCAGCCGGGCCAAGTCCCTCGCCCGTCGCCGATCACTGAGGCGTCGCACGAACCGGGCCCCCGCCACGTCGACCAGCCAGGTGGCGATCCGCCCGCCCCGATCGACCACGAGCAGGTTGGCCCCCTTGAGATCGCGGTGGGCCACGCCGCGGCCGTGCAGCCGGCCGATCAGGCGCCCGAGGCTCTCCGCACACCGTGCCGCCCGAGCAAGCCGGTCGCTCAACGGCAGCTCGGCCAGCTTCCAGCCCCACAGGTGGAGGTTCAGCGACCCGGCGATCCACTCGGTCGCCAGGTAGCTGCGCCGCAGCAGCCGGGGCCGGCGGGGCTCGACGAGCAGAACAGGCCGGGCCGTGGCGATTCCCAAGGCGACCAGACGCCGCGCCGCCGCCCAATCGCGTCGGGCCGGGCTGCGGCGTAACAGGCGGCAGACCGCCTTCCGCAAGCCGCGGGGCCGGTACTCTTTGTACGCCAGCCGGGTCTTCCCCCCGTCGAGCGGCAGCTCGGCCTCGACCAGCACGCTCCCGTGGCTGATCTTCACGGGTCGGTCGAGCCCGTGGCGGATGACGGCCTCGGGGTCGGCGAGGAGGCGCTCGACCAGGGCCCGCGGCACGCCTTCGGCGGCGATGGCCGTTCCGTCGCGGCCACGGTGGACGGTCCCCGCCCCCGCTCCAATGGCGGCCGGAACCGCAGCCCTCTCCGGCCCCCACGCGCTCAGGGGACGGACGCTCTCGCCGGTGGCCCCAACGGAGGCATCGGACGGGGGCTCGAGCAGCCCGACGTTCCGTTCCACCTCTCGCGCCTCCACGGTCTTCGTCTCCTGCAGAGCGCCAACGAGGGCAGCGGCCTTAGACGAGTGGGGCGAATGTAAAGCGGGCCGGCCCCGACAGCAAGGGCAACTTCTGAAAAGAGGACGCATCTTACCTAGACCCCCAGAAAAGAGCTGCGTCCCCTTTTATTCCGCACAATCGGAAAATCTTGCCTAAAAGGCAAAGGTTCACTGATTGCTCGTGCCGAAAATGGGAAGCGATGGACCATAGCCGACGCCGCGCGCGTTCGGCAGAGACCTGCAAAGTTTGCCTGGATTACCCATTCCCTCGCAGTAACCCTTCTCTCCGTCCCGTCCCCACGGCTGCTCACAGCGGGTTCGGGCCAACCCGGTTGGCCGAAGGGTCGAACTGCGGCAAGGAGGCATCGATGATCGGTTCGCCTGGTGTCGTGGCGTGGTTGTTGATAAGCGCCGCACCATTCGGACAGGATTTCGGGGGACCGGACGGCCCGGGCCCGAGCTTGGGGCCCAGTCTCGGGCTGGCCAGCGGCCCGGCCGCCGGCTTCGCCACCGCCTGGACCGACGAGGAGTTCGTCCCGGTCCCCGCCGAAGAGCCGGACCCGGCCGAGCAGGCGTACCCCGGCGTCCAGGCGGGCTATGCCGACCCGTACGGCCGCGAGATGGCCCGGAGCATGTTCGCGGACCCGGGGCCCGCGCCCCGCGAGGAGAACCCCTTCATCGAAGAGAAGCCAGGGGAGCAGCCGCCGCACTTGCGCCCGGTGCCGCTTCCGCCGACGGGGGGCGGGCCGCCGGTGCCGCCGCCCCTGAGACCGCGCGACGAGGCGTACGAGAACGGGCTGGAGCCTTTCCCCGCGCCGCCGCCCGAGACGGGCACGGAGCGGCCCGGGGTGGACATGACGCCGCTGGAGGACCGGCTCGTCGAGCCCGAGCCCCCCGACGCCGGGTGCGACACGTGCGGCGAGTTCGCCGAATCGTGCGGGCGTTCGCCGTGCAGGGCGCCTTGCGTGGCGCCCTGCGGCGGCTTGCGCGGATGGCTCTGGGGTATTCAGTTCCACGGCTGGATCAACCAGGGGGCCACGCTAAACACCGACAGTCCCAACAACCGATCGAACTTCCCCGTGGGCTTCAACGACGAGTCGAACGCCTACCAACTCAACCAGGTCTACGTGGCGCTCGAGCGCCCGGTGAAGGACTGCGGCTCTTGCTGGGAATTCGGAGGGCGAGTCGACCTGCTCTACGGAACCGACCACCGCTTCACCACCGCCCGGGGACTGGAAACCCACGGCGACTTCTCGCCCAAGTGGAACTCCGACATCTACGGGCTGGCCATGCCCCAGGCATACGCCGAGGTCTACGCCCCCGTGCTAAGCGGCGTGAACGTCAGGCTGGGCCACTTCTACACCATCCTGGGCTACGAGGTCGTGCCCGCCCCGGAAAACTTCTTCTACTCGCACACCTACACTATGCTCTACGGCGAGCCCTTCACCCACACCGGCTTCCTCAGCTCGGCCAAGCTGGGCGAGTTCACCGTCCAGGGCGGGATGACCCGGGGCTGGGACAACTGGGAGGACAACAACAACGACCTGGCCTTTCTGAGCGGCGTGAGCTGGACCAGCGCCGAGGGCCGAACCTCGCTGGCCTTCGCCATGCACAACGGGCGCGAGCAGGACGAGCCCCCGACCAACACCCACACGCGCAACAGTTTCAGCCTGGTGGGCCAGCACCGGCTCAACCCTTGGTGGCAATACGTCATCCAGTACGACCACGGGTTCGAGACGCTCGGGGCCCAGCGCCGTACGCGCGACGCCGAGTGGTACGGGATCACCCAGTACATGTTCTACACGCTGAACCCCTGCTGGAAGTTCGGGCTCCGCTCGGAGTGGTTCCGCGACGAGGACGGAGCGCGCGTCCACCCGGCGCGGATCGGCGGGGCCGACTTCTTCGCAGTCACGGCCGGGCTGAACTACATGCCCAACGAGCGCGTGGTCGTACGTCCCTCGTTCCGCTGGGACTGGACCACCACCACCGGCCGCCGCCCCTACATCAACTTCTCGCGCCACGACCAGATCACGCTGGACATGGACTTCATCGTGAGGTTCTAGGCGACGAAGAAGGGACCTGGTTTGTTTTGCCGACAAAACAAACCAGGCCCATAATTTCGTCCAACCGCCGTCAAGGGCCGAGATCGCTGTCTTGGTCCGTCGGCTGGCTCGGCTCGGCGGGGGTCGGGGCGTTCGGCGGCTCCGCTTTGGCGATTGCTTCGCCGGACGGTGCCCGTTTGGCGGGTGCAGCCAGAGTCCGGCGGAGTCCCCAGAAATCGGCCGATGCGGCGATGACCTTGGGCATGAGCATCATGGCGGCGATGAAGAACCCCAGGCCCTCGACCGTGAGCAGGATGCCCTGAAGCTGCGTGTGGACGGTCGCCAGCAGTGTGACGGCCATGATCGCGGCCGCGGGCAGGACGATGCCCGCGGTGGCCCGCCAGAATCCCATCAGCGTGACCGCGCGGACCCCGATGATGGCGATCGCCACCCCGGCCGAGGCCACCAGGGCCGGCCCCAGCGAGATGTACTCTTGGGCGAAATACATCAGTGGGTATGCCCCGGCAAACGTGCCCACCGTCAGCAACAGCATCCAGCGATCGAACCGGGGCACCGACGCCGCCTGGACCACCAGCCCCACGACGATGCCGAAGATGATCACGCTCAACGGGCCCAGCCACGTCAGCTCGCCGAGCCGGTCGATCGGTGCGATCCCCAGCACGTCGACCCGAACCGGCCGCCCGAAGAGCAGGCGCTCGTAGTCCCAGCGGTACGTGCTGGTGCCGCCCGACCGCTCGAGACCCGTCGGCTGCAGCGACAATTCCAGCAGGCGCACGTCCGACCCGTTCGCCACCAGCGAGACTTCGTATTGGTCGAGAATCCCGCCGGGCGCGACCGCCAGCTCGTACATGCCCTTGCCGACGGCCGTGTAGGTGACGTCCAACGCCGTCGGCTCGGCCGGCAGGCGCCCGCGCCACACGAGCTTCCCGTCGCGCAGCGCCACCGTTTCGCTCGGCTCGCCGCCGGCCGTGATCGACAGGTCGGCCAGCGAGATGATCTGCGGGGGCAGGGGCAGCTCGATTTCGCAGTCGCCCACCTCGTCGTTCGGGCACTCCGCCCGGATGCTGCCCACGAAGCGCGCCTCGTAAATCGACTCGGGCGCCGCCGTGCCCACGCTCAGGCGCGGCGTGAGCGTTACCTCGGTGGTAAAGGCCCGGACCCGAGCCCGGGGCAGTGGGGCCGACGGCCCGGGCTCGGCCTCCTCGGCCGCCTGCTGCTCGAACTCAGCCTCCGGCCGACTCATCAACTTCGACCTCCGTGCCGCCTCGCGTGCCGACTGCACGGCCGGCAGCAGAAGGGCTATCAGGACCGCGAGAACGATCACGACGGCCAACAGCTCGACCACGGTAAACGAACGGCGGGGTGAGTGAAGCATGGCACCGCTCCCAGGGAAAGAGTTCGCTGGCAACCCGGAACCGGGCTGCCGATCAACCCGCAAACCCGAGCCGTTCCCCTCACCCGGAACGCCGGCCCCAACGCCGCCGGGCCCTTTGAGAAGCGGACCGCAGTTCGCCAGCGCGAACTGCAACCCCTATTGAACTACGCAGCCCGGGGCCGGGATGGTTCGCGGCTTCGCAGAAAAGACCGGACCCGCGACGGTCTTGCTCCGGCGCAAGCTCCCTCGGCTGTCGATGCCGGCATTGTCACGGATTCTGCGGGATGACAGCATGGACTGACGAGGAACGCATCTGGCAGTCGCGTCCTCGCAAGGAAACGTGAAAGGACCAGCCATGTCCATTGCAGAGCAGGCGAAACGGGTCTACGAATCGTGTCTGAAGGCGCAACTGGAAGCAGAGCACCGCGACCGGTTCGTGGCCATCGAGCCGGTCTCGGAATCCTACTTCCTGGGCGACGAATTCATCGATGCCGCCCTGGCGGCCAAGAACGCCTATCCCGATCGAAAGTCCTTCGTCATCCGCGTCGGCCACGAAGCGGCGTTTCACCTGGGGGGGGCCGCGTCTTGATCGGAACCGTGCGCTGATCGACCGCGAAGTGCGGCGAACGCGGAACTCGCAGGGAGCCCGCGTGACGGCGTGGATCGACACGGCGTTCGACGGGCACCTGGTGTTCCCCAGGTCGTTAGTCGAGAAGCTCGGACTCGATCCCTTGGTGGAAACCGACGCGATCCTGGCCAATGGCAAGACCATCCCGCTCGAGACGTTCCTCTGCCATCTCGATTGGTTCGGCAGCGTGGTCCCGCTCCAAGTGATCGCCACGGGCGCCAGGCTGCCGCTGCTGGGGACGGGATTGCTCGACAAGCGCGTGCTGCACGTTGACTACGTAAAGAAGCAGTTGACGCTGGACTGAACCGCCCTGCCCGTGTGTCAATTGTGCGTCGATTGACGTCGGACCGTCCTTCATTCGGGGAAAAGCCAATCACGCTTACCTCCCGACTTTGCTTTACGAGTCCTTGGCCCGGGAGGAGTAGGAACACCTTCCTTCCCGCGACCCTCGGCGATCCAAAGCGCCCAGATTCGCAGCGCGTTACCATTTCGCCGCTCGCTCGCGCTGTTCCATGGCTGCTGAAAGCGAGAACTGATGTAGCGCCCAATGTCTCTCCCGCTTGCACTAGGTTTGCCCTCTAAGTACCGCAACACTTCCTGCACGGTCTCATCTTCGTGCGCAGCCCGGTAGACCAACCGACTTGTCGCCTCGTCTGTCAGCGCATCATGCACTGCAATATACTGTCCAGTTTCGTCACGACCTGTGAGCTCAAATCGGTCCAAAATCCTAATGGCATTCCGATTACCTGACGCCTTGATTTGTTCCGGGGTGCAAGGCTGGCTTTCAAGCAGCCATTTGAGCGCAAGCACCACCTTCGCTGGGGGCGCGTCTGCCTGGAAGCAGCCCAAACGAAACCGACTCCCGCGCCTGCTCGGTATAGAAATTGATCCCTGATCCCCTGCAATCCAGCCCTCGAGGCATGGACTAAGCAGACCGGCCGCGATAAGCCATGGTCCCAGCCGCTTTGCATAGATCTCCCAGGTGTCCGCGCTGTGTTTCGCTGTCGGGTTGACCTCCCTCAGCGCTGTGATCATGTCCTTCAGCGTAATTCGTGAACCGGAGTCAAAACGCTGGAGTTCCCGAGTCAATGCATGACGCTTGAGTACACTTCGAATCCGCGTAAGCACGGCTTCTTCAGTGCCGGTATCGACATCGGCATCCAGCAAGGCTGCCGACGGCCCCCCTTTCGCGAGCCCGAACATGATCAGATCATGAATGACATTGCCCGCAGTCTTGACGGACAAACCGGTTTCCTGAGCGATAGCCTCACTGCTTCGCGGCGTCTCGCGAGAAAGGCGCCCCGCGGCGGCGAGAAACGCTCCTACAGATGGAGATGAAGGAAGATACGTGAACGGAATCGCGGGAACCTTCTTGGTCAGAACATATTCGCGGAAAACGTCCCAGTACAAATTCAGGCGATCGCCGCTGCGAAGGATGAGCCGCTTGTCTTGGAGGGCGGCGATTGTCTCTGTCCCGAACAGATCCAGCACATCAAACCAATCCGCTGGTGCTTGCCGAGCGATGTGGTCAAGGCAGAGGGCTTCCCTCTTTGAGCAGGAATTCAAGTCACGGGCGAAGAGTGCACCTACGTCCATCGTCTCGTTCAAATCAGATTGGTCCGTACCCGCCTTAATCTGCTCGTGCAAGTGAATGCAGAGCTTCTTCAGTAGCCATGGATACCCTTCGCAGTTTTCGGCGATCAGTCGTCGTAGTTCAGGGCGAAGCTGCTCGCCCAATTCCTTCTCAAAAAGTGTTATGGCGCGTGCGGTCTCTGCCGGCGAGAACACGCGCAGCCGGGTCTCGAATCGGTGGTCCGACAGACGATGCCACATATGGTAGGCTGGATGATCCTGCTGAACTGTACTATCTGAGCGCAAGACGAAGCCGACGACCAAGTTGCTCGCCCGACTTGCGGTGGACAAGAATAGTCGTTCCGCTTGCTCGAAGACTGGGAACAGATCGGGCTTGGAGTAAAGCTCCTCGAACTGATCCAAGACGAGGCATATAACTACCCCGGTGTCTCTCAGAGTTGCGAGATACCCCTCGATTGCTGGACTCTCAAGGGGGTCGTTCAGGTCAGTCACTGTCAACTCCCCGTCCCAGGACCCGTACCCGTGATCCCTGGCCCTTCGGAGGCATTCGAGAAGGGCGAGAAGAATGTACTGCGGGCCACGGGCAGCCCGGACATCCACCGCGAACAGGAAGAATCTCGATCGATGTCGGATGTTCCCGATGCGGTCCCGGAGCTTGACAATGAGCGAACTCTTCCCCATCCCGGTGTCGCCAGTGACCGCGAAAACGCGAGTACGAGTCGTTTCTTCTCGTACATTGTCAAGGAACTCCAGAAGTCGCCGCTGTGCCGATTCTCGTCCAACGAAGTCGCAAGGGCGTGCCGGGCGATAATCATCCCAGCTCTCTCCTTGTTTCACTTCTATGATCTGACCGTTGTGTTGGTGGGTCTCTTTCGATGAACTTCCTTTCGGTTGCTCCAAACGCTCGGCGCCAAGCTCGAAGTTGAGCGATTTCAGCGAGCTGTCAGTCGCGGCCAAGCGGTGCAGGAGGTCAATATCGGTACAAAGGCAGCCAGTGTTACCTTCGTAGACCAACACATCATTTGGCACGCCACTGGCAAGAACCGGCAATACCCAGAAGTAGCCAATCTTCGCGATTAGGAGGACTGCTTCCTGCCCCCTTTGGCACGTTGAGCACCAATCGGGAATCACCAGCTTGTCGGGCGACACCACGACTTGGGCGTCTACCAGTACGTCGACTAGCTTCTTTGGTGTGAAGATCGAAAGCCTGCTACGCTTCTCGGCCGGTTTCTTCTGCCACTCGGCCGAAATCCCCTTGGCATCTTTCCCCAGGGGCCCCGCAGAGACAAGCCAGCCCTCCTCATACTCTTCATGCACCTCAAGTGTACCAAGCAACTTCGTGAGCGCGTCGGCTTCTAGACTCTTGCGGTGGGCCTTGCATTCAACGTAAATCCTTCGCCCTGACACCTTATGGAGCGCCACGAGATCGAGTTCCACGCCGGTGACGCGTATCTGAGTCTCAACTTCGTATGACTGAGATCTCAGGAGCCTACCAGTGAGATCCTCAAGCAGGTCGCCTTTCTGCTTATTTGCGTCACCTTCTTCGGCGACTACCTCGATTCGTGTCGGAGTAATTGGCATGGTCAACCCCAAGTGCTCGGTCGAGCGTTCTCCTTGCGGAGCGGTGGCTGCGCACCAGTCAATCGCGAATTGACGACGATGTCGCGCCGTCCCGCCATCCTGAGTGTCCCTCGCCTTGCTCGTTACGAAGTCCGGACAGCTCTTGGCCGCCGATCTTGCGTTGTCACGACTACGCACCGCCAGTCGGAGCGCACTTCCAATTTGAACCACTCGTGCGGGCAGTGTCAAGAATGGCTCCATCGCTGTGCGGCGGGCTGAGCAAAACCTAGTTCATCCGGTGGTGCACCGCCTTGAGCGCCGGGTACAGCTCCCGGTACACCTCGAACCCCTCGGCGTACTGCCGCGAAAGCTCCTCGTTCGGCTCGAAGGTGCGGCCCGGGCGGTAGACGCGCTCTAGGGCTTCTTCTTCATCGCGGTAGAGGCCCACGCCGATGCCGGCGAGGATGGCGGCGCCTAGGGGGGTGGCTTCTTCGACGGCGGGGACGTCGACGGGGCGGCCCACTACGTCGGCTTTGTTTTGCATCCAGAACTCGTTGCGCACGGCACCGCCCACGGCGATGAAGCGTTCGAGCTTCGTTGAAAGGGCCGTCTCCATGGCGTGGACCACGTCGAGGAACTGGTAGTCGAGCCCCTCGAATATGGCCCGGAGCATATCGCCGGCGGTGGCGCGGTTGGTCAGGCCCACGAAGGCCCCGCGGCTCTTGCCGTCGACGGCCGGGCAGCTCGAGCCGGACATGTGCGGCAGAAACATCACGCCGCGCGACCCGGGCGGGGAGCCGGCGGCCGCTTCGATCAGGTGGTCCCAGTCCTGGGTGCCCTCGGCTTGGGCCTTTTGCCGGGCTTCGTGGCCGAACTCGGCGCGGAACCATTCGAGCATCCCGCCGGCCGGGTTGCCGCCCCACACGGCGTGGCGCCCCCGGGCCACGTGGGCCTGCACAGTGATCCCCATCTGGCGGAGCGTGTCGTCGAGCACCGGCTCGGCCACCGGCGCCTGCACCGCCTCCCAGGTGCCCGTGATGTCGAGCACCAGCCCGGGTTTGAACGCGCCCACCGGCAGCGAGCCGCAGATATGGTCGTGGCCGCCCAGCACCACCGGGGTCCCCTCGGGCAGCCCGGTCTCGGCGGCGGTCTCCGGGGTGATTTCGCCCAGGGGCGTGCCGCTGGGCAGGGCCTCGGGCATCAGTCGGGGCTCGATGCCGGAGAGAGCGAACATCTCGGGCGACCAGTCGAGCTTGCGCTGGTCGAAGAGCATGGTGCAGGAGGCCATGCTGTAGTCGGTCACGCGGCGCCCGCAGAGCTTCAGATTCAGGAAGTCCTCGATCAGGAGCCACTTGTCGGCCCGGCCCAGCACGTCCGGCTCGTGCTCGGCGACCCAGCGGATGCGCAGGGCGGAGTTGATCGGCCAGACCGGGTTGCCGCCGATCGAGAACGTCTTCTCGGCCGTGACGTGCTCGATCCACCAGTCGTACTGCGGGCCGGTGCGGATGTCGTGCCAGGAGATGAACGGGTAGAGCCATTGCCCCCGGTCGTCGACCGGCACGCCGTCCATGCCCATGCCGGTCACGGCCACGCCGCGGACCTGCCGCGGGTCGTCGAGCTTTTCGACCGCTTCGCGGATCGCCGCGAAGGTGCCGCCGGCGATCTGGTCCGGCTCCCAGACGGCCCACTCGGGGTGCTCCGTGCTGGGGCGAACCACCTCGGTGGGCCGGCTGCCCTGCGCCACCGCGTTGCCGTCCAGATCGTAAACGATCGCCTTGAGGCTGGTCGAGCCGAGGTCGATTCCCATGAGCAGATCCATGGTGGGTCCTTTCGGGGGTTGGGGGGACAGGAGTCAGGGGACAGGATGCAGGAGTCAGGGGTCAGAAGACAGGATTCCTCCTCGTTCCCATGCTCTGCATGGGAACGCACTGCACCGACGCTCTGCGTCGCAGCCTCACAGGCGAACCGTCTGTTTCCGCTCCGCGGACGCAGAGCGTCCGGGCATCGGGTTCCCATGCAGAGCATGGGAACCAGGTAACGCTCTTGTCGCATGGCCTCTTTCCCCTGACCCCTGACCCCTGTCCCTGACCCCCTGACTCCTGTCCCCTGACTCCTGTCCCCTACCGCATCAGCAGCCCCCCGCTCACGTCGAACGTGGCCCCGTGCACGTAGCTGGCCCGGTCGGAGGCGAGGAAGACGATCACGTCGGCCACTTCGGCGGGGTCGCCGACGCGGTGGATGGGGATGCGCGCGAGGTACTTCTCCATGTTCGCGTCGAGCGTCTTCTTGGTCATCTCGGTATACATCATGCCGGGTGCCACGGCGTTGACGGCGATGCCCTGCCGGGCGACCTCCCGGGCCAGCGAGACGGTCAACGAGACGATCGCCCCCTTGCTGGCGTCGTAGGGGGCGTGGCCGGTGGTCGAGCCGCGGAAGCCCGCCTGGGACCCGACGTTCACGATCCGCCCGGTGCGCCCGGCCGCGGTCAGGCGCCGGATCAGCTCGCGGCAGGTGAGGAACGTGCCGGTGAGGTTCACCTGCACTGTCTCGTTCCACACGGCCTCGCTCATGTCTTTGACCTGGCAGGTGGGACAAATCGCCGCGTTGTTCACGAGGATCTCGACGGTCGAGAGCCGCCGCTCGATCTGGTCGAACATTGCCAACACGTCGTCTTCCCGGCCAACGTCGGCCCGGACGGCGATGGCCTCGGTGCCGAACCGCTCGGCGATCTCGGCGACCACCGCGTCGGCTTTGGCCGGATCGCGCCGATAGTTGACCGCCACCTTGGCCCCTTCGGCGGCCAGGGCCAGGCACACGGCCTTGCCCAGCCCGTGTGACCCGCCCGTGACCAGGGCGACTTTGTCGGTGAGTTGCATGTCCATGGCTGCCCTCGCATGGTTGGCTGACGCGAGATTCGGCCTATTTTGACGGCTGGGCATCGGCTGTCAATCGCCCCGGCCTTTGGTTTGTGCGGGCCGCGGGCCCCGACTATAGTAGAAACAACTTGCCTTGCGCACGCTCTGCCCGGCTACAAGGGGATCGCTCCATGACGAGATTCTTCCGCTGTGCGTGTCTGCTCGCCCTTCTGGTCGCTGCTCCGCTCATGGCGATGGGCGCCGAGCGCCGCGGGCCGTTCAACGAGCCGCCCCAGTCGGTGCGGAGCCGCGATTTCGACCAGCAGCACATCCGCCTGGAGCTGGACTTCGACTTCCAGCGCCGCCGGGTCGACGGCCGGGCGGTGATCACGCTTGCGCCCTTGGTGCCACTCGATGAAATCCGACTCGATGCGGCCGACATGCAGATTGACCGCGTGATGCTTCGCGACGGGCCTGGCCGGAACGATCCCCGCGAGCTTCAGTTCGCCACGCAAGGCGACGAGCTGACGGTCGTGCTCGACCGCCGCTACGAACCCGCGGCCACACTAACGCTGGCGATCGACTACCGGCTGATCGAGCCGCAGCGGGGCATCCACTTCGTGATACCCGACGGCAGCGATCCGCGCGAAAGGACCATGGCCTGGACGCACAGCGAGCCGATCGCCGCCCGGTACTGGTTCCCTTCGTTCGATTCGCCCAACGATCGGATCACCAGCGAAGTGCTGGCCACCGTGCCGGAGGATTTTGTTGTCGTATCGAACGGGAAGCTGAAGTCCAAGGAGAAAGCGTCCGACGGGCGTCGCACGTGGCACTTCGTCCAGGAGAAGTCGCACGTCACCTACCTGGTCTCGGTCGTGGCCGGACGGTTCGAGGCGCTCAGCCAGGAGTGGGAAGACGTGCCGGTGGTTTCGTACGTCCCCAAGGGGCGGCTGAACGAGGCACGCCGGTCGTTTGACAAGACGCCGGAGATGATCGGTTTCTTCTCGGAGCAGACCGGATACCGCTACCCCTGGCCCGGCTACACGCAGATATGCGTCGACCGCTACGTGGCCGGCGGAATGGAACACACCACTGCAACGACGCTCACCTCCGACACGCTGCACGACGCCCGGGCCCATCTCGATCACCAGAGCGACGGGCTCGTCTCCCACGAGCTGGCCCACCAGTGGTACGGTGACCTGATCACGTGCAAGGACTTCGGCGAGCTGTGGCTGAACGAGAGCTTCGCCACGTACTTCGCCACGCTTTGGATCGAGCACGACCGGGGGGCCGACGAGGGTCTGTGGCGGCGCTACGGCGAGGCCGAGTCGTATTTCGCGGAGGACAAGGACCGCTACCGCCGGCCGATCGTCACGTACGGCTACGAACACCCCCGCGACATGTTCGACCGCCACAGCTACCCCAAAGGGGCCCGAGTGCTGCACATGCTCCGCTTCGTGCTGGGCGAGGAGCGGTTCTGGCGGGCGATCCGCCACTACACCCGGGAGCACGCCTTCGGCACGGTGGAGACCGCCGACCTGCGGATCGCCATCGAGGAATCGACCGGGCAGGGGCTCAACTGGTTCTTCCGCGAATGGCTCGAACACGGCGGCCACCCCGAGTATGAAGTCAGCTACCGCTGGGACGAAGCCGAGAAGATGTTGCGAGTGGAGGTGAAGCAGACCCAGGAGGTCGACGAGCTGACGCCGCTGTTTCGGATGCCGGTCGAGATCGAGCTGGTGCTGCCCGACGAAACGTTGATCCGACGGGTCGAGGTCTCGAAGCGGGAAGAGACGTTTCACTTCGGCCTGCCCGAGCGGCCGCGGTGGGTTTGCTTCGACCCGCGGGATTGGGTGCTCAAGAAGCTCGTAACCCACAAGAGCAAGCAGGAATGGGTCGCCCAGCTTGCCGAGGACGAGAACGTGATCTGCCGTGTCCGCGCGGTACACGCCCTGGCTGAGCTGGCCAAAGACGGCGACGCCGAGGCGGCGCTAGGGCGGGCCGCGCGGGAGGACCCGTTCTGGGCGGTTCGCGGGGAGGCGGCCGAGGCCCTGTCAAAGTTTCGCGGAGACGAGGTCCGCGCGACGCTGCTCCGGCTCGCGCGCGACGATCCGAAGTCGGACGTGCGCCGCGCGGCCGTCGAGTCGCTGGGACGTTTCCCGGAGAAGGAAACGCCCAAGGCATTGCGCGAAGTGATTCGAAAGGACCGGTCGTACGAAACGGTCGCCGCGGCGCTGCGGTCGCTGGTCAAAGTGGACAAGGACGGCTGCCGCAACGACCTCACCGCGGCGCTCAAGCGCCCCAGCCGCCACGAGGTGATCCGCAAAGCCGCCGCCGAGGGATTGGCCGCCTCGGGCGACGCCAAGGTGGTTGAGCGACTGCTCGCGATCCTCCGCGGCGACGAGCCGATCGGCCGGCGCGCGGCGGTGTTGGGCGCAGCGGCGAAGCTGGCCGAGGGGCGTACGGAAGTGACCGACGCCATCGCCCCCTACCTCGACGATCCCCGCCACTGGGTCCGCCGCGCGGCCGTCGAGGCGCTCGGCGCCACCGGCGACGCGGCGGCCGTCGACCTGCTGCTGAAGCGCCGTGACATCGAAACCAGCCGCCGGACGCAGCGGATGATCGACAAGGCCGTCGAGAAGCTCCGGGAGCGGAACGTACCCGTTCAGGAGATCCGCAAGCAGCTCGACGAGCTGAAGCAAGAGAACCGCCGGCTGCGGGAGCGAGTGGAGAGACTGGAGGGTCAAGAGCGAGGGTGAAGCTACCGAGGCACGGCCGCGGCTTGGCGCTGCTGCTGCGTGGCCGCCGCCACGGCCGGCCGCCCTTCGAGCTCGGCGAGGTGCTCGAGCAGGACCCGCCGCACTTCGAGCACGGCCGCCGGATGCGCGTGGACCCCGCTGTGGTCGGCGCGCACGACCATTTCCGAGGCGGACTCGGGAAGCTCGGCACTGGTCCGCGAAACCACGCCGTCGCTGTCGTGCGTGAAGGGGTTCAGCCACCAGGTGTCCGGCATGATGCCCAGGATGTTGTGGTAGCTGACCCAGGGCGGGCGCTCCGCGGCCAGCATGACGGGGAAGATCGGCGAGTCGGGGGCCAGGGCGTCGATGCTGTTGTGGATCTTCAGGATCGAGTTGTCCCGGAAGAGCCCCCGGTTATCGCGGAAGAGCTTCTGCTGCCTCTTGACCAGCACGTCGGGCAGCCGGATCAGCTTGCCCAGGAGCCACTGCGTGGTCTGGTTCGAGAAGCTGCTGCCGCGGTGCGGCGTGGCGATCGTGATCACCTGACGGATCGACGGGCTGGGCTTGAAGAAGAAGGCGTAGTGGAGCTTTTGCTTCACCTCCGGATCGGCTTGGATCTCCGCGAACGGCTGCGTGCTGGCCAGCTTCCAGAAATCGTCGCGGCTGTGCGTGACCTGGAGCTTCGAGATCAGCCCGCCCATGCTGTGGCCGATGAGCACCATCTGATCAAGCGCGGGCTCGCGATGGCCGGGATCGAGAAGCTGCCGGGCCTCTTCGAGATCAGCTCGAAGCTGCGCCGCCGAGATCCAAAACGGCTGCCCGGTGGGGTACAAGTAGAACCAGAACTGGTAGTGCTCGCGAATCTCCGGCTGGGCCCGCAGGTCGTTGAACATCTCCATCCAGGTCATGGGGCTCGACCACAGCCCGTGGACCATCAGCACCGGGATCTTGCCCGGCTCGTAGGGCTGGGCCATGTAGAGGCCCATGATCGGATCGGGCCGGTCGGGCCGCATCTTCATCAGCTCCTGCGGCTTCAAGAGCCCCACCCAGGCCAGCGTCTCCAGCTCCGGCTTCGAGAGAAAGAACGCCAGCGGTGTGGTCAAGTCGGCCTCGAGCGGCACGCGCCGGTCGGCCACCCGCGTCTCCTCGGTCGTCAGCGGGTCGTAGAGCTCCAACAGGGCGTGGTGGCGGCAGACCGAATGCGCCGCGTCCGGGTGGTCGGGCGTGACGGGGCGCAGGAACGCGGTGACCGGGAAGCTCAGGTCGACCGGGTAGTATTTGGCCACGGCCGGCTCGCCGGGGTAGCTGCGTCGCACGGCAATCAGCGGCACGCCCAGCCCGTGCCGCCGGTAGTGGTTCTTCAGCCCCCGGATCTCGTAGTCCGAGACGAACTCGAAGTGGTCGAAGTCCCGCGGCTGCCAGCGCCCCCCGCGCAGCACGAACGTGATGTCGCACTCCCCGGCCGCCGTGCGGATCGTCTGCGTGGTGCCCGGCACCAGCTTCTTGTCGGCGCAAACCAGGCGCAACATGTCTTCCAGGGCCGCGTTGTAGAGATCGCACGCGCCGCGGAACTGGGGATCGTACGGGCTGCGCAGCGGCGCGAACCGCGGGTCGAACAGGAAACGGTAGGAGTAGAGCACGGCCGAGCCGAACAGGTCCAGGGCCGCGGCGGAGTCCATTTTTTCCAGGCGCTTGCCGCCCAGGTAGGCCAGCTCCGCGATGGCATAAACCCGCTCGGCCGACGGCTCGCGCCGGGTGATCACCTGGAGCTGCGCCAGCAGGTCGCGGACGTCGCCGTCGAGCTGGTCCTCGAGGTTCCATACCCGGAGCACCTGCACGGTCCGGGCCGAGGGCTCCGGTCCGCTGCGCGAGCCGAGCTTGAGCTGCTCGGCCAGGGGATTGCGCGGCACGGCGCGGAGGCTGACGCCCTTCGAGGCTGCGCAGCCGGCCGCCAACAGCCCGGCCAGCACCAGCCCGGCCAGGAGCCGGGCCGCTGTCGCTTGCGCCGTCGTGCGCTGCCGAGACCGCCGTGGTGCGTCCGTATCCACCATGCCGGCGATATTTCGCGGAGTTTGCGAGGTGTGGAGGGAATGCGAAGAGCGGGAAGAGTTCGCCCGACGTCCAAACAGGGGGAAGGACGATAATGCGCGGCGTCCCGAGGCGTCAATCCTGGTTTCCGACCGCCGAGGCCAGGAAGTTCAGGACTACCGCCCGAGGAACTGCCGCCGCTGTTCGATTTCGTGCAATTGCCCCTCGATCCAGGAGACCATGCGTCCGTGCGTCGGGAAGGAGAGGACCAGCAGTAGCACCAGGACGGCAGCGCCAATGAGGCTCTCCGGCGTGGCCTCGATGAGGTGGGCGATGAGCAGGAAGAAGGCGGGGCCCTCGAGCAAGGCGCCCAAGACAATTGTTCGCGTCATGAACACGGCGGCCAGTTTGCCGGCGTCGCCGGTTTGCTCGATAAGCTCCTTGTTGACCGGCCCGGCTTGGGACGAGGGGCTCCAGGTGCCCTCGGCGATGCGCCGGCGTCCGGTCGCGGCAATCACCGAGCCGACCACCGCCCGCGTCAGCAACGCTGCCACGGCAAAGCCGATGGCCAGGTAGGTCAGCAGCTTGGGGATCGGGCCGGGCTGTCCGCCGAACTGCCCGGCCTGGAAGACCGCGATCACGCCGAAGGTCAGGCACCCGAGGATCAACCCGGCCACGACAATCTGCGCGACCCGGGCCACCGGAGCGACGGCTTCCTTCCAGTCCTGGGAGTCGGGCATCAGGCCGCTTCCTTCTCCGGGGCGGCCTGGACTTGGCGTGCCTCCCAGGTCTCGGTCCACGTACACCCGGCCCAGGAGAGCCCCACGCCAAAGCCGACCAGCAGCGTGCGCTTGCCGGGCTTGAGGCGCCCGGTAGTGCGGAGCCGCTCGATCAACAGCGGGATCGTCGACGAGACCGTGTTGCCGCAGTCCTCGAGGGCCTCGGGCACCAGCTCCGAGTCGAGGCCGAGCTGGTTGCGCAGGTGGTCGAGCATGAACAGCGTGGCTTGGTGCATCAGGTACAGGTCGACGTCCTCGCGGTCCCACTCGGCCTGCTTGAGCACGCGGTCGATCAAGGGCGGCACCACGTCCAGCGTGAACTTGACCAGCGCCGGGCCGTCCATGAACAGCCGGCTGGGCCACCGCTTGCGTTTGCGCGGCTTGATGGCCTCGCGGGCCGACCGGGCCCCGCCGTCGTCGACCAGCAGGGTGTCGCCGCCGCTGCCGTCCGTGCCGAAGACGAACGAGCCGAGCGACGGCTCGTCGGCCGCCTCGATCAGCGTGGCCGCCGCCCCGTCGCCGAAGATCGTCCTCAGCGAGCGGTCCGTCGGATCGATGTATTTCGAGTAGGTCTCGGCGGTGATGAGCAGCACGCGCCGAGCCTGGTCGCTGCGGATGAGCCCCTCGGCCAGCGACAGCCCGTAGACGAACCCCGAACACCCCAGGTTGAAATCCAGCGCCCCGACCGAGGTGGGCAGCCCGAGCCGCTGTTGCATCAAACAGGCCGTGGTGGGCAGCGGGTAGTCGGGCGTCTGGGTGCAGAAGAGCAGGCAGTCGATCGAGCGGCGGTCGATCTGGTGTTCGGCAAACAGGCGTTCGGCCGCGGCCACGCCCAGGTCCGAGGCACACTCGTGCGGGGCCGCGACGTGCCGGGCCCGGATCCCGGTCTTCGCGTAGATCAGGTCCATGTTCCATCGGGGGAACTCGCGAGCCAGGAAGCGGTTCTCCTCGACCCGCTCCGGCAGATAGACCGCGATGGGACCGATCGATCCGTAGGCCATCGGTTGCTCCTTATCCCGCTCGGTTGGCGCGCGCCGTGGGCGCGAGGGGCGGGAAGCTACCAAACCGGCCCGCCAACCGTCAATCGCAATCACAAAAAAGGGGACGCAGCTCTTTTTCGGGGGTTTAGGCAAAATAATTGCGAAGAGGCAAGAAAAAGCCGCGTCCCCTTTCCTGCAACTGGCCTTGCCCCAAGGTTGGCGCTTGGGTATACGCCCGCCGTTGTCCCATGATTCGGGCCGCTGGGAGCGGTGGCCGATTCTCCATCTTGCGCCAACTTCCTGGCTTCGCAATGAAAGTCGCTGTCATCGGGGCCGGCGTGGCCGGAATGACCGCTGCGTACCAACTCGCCAAGGGCGGGGCACGGGTCGACGTCTTCGAGGCCTCCGACAACGTGGGCGGCCTGTCGCGGACCATCGAGCTGTGGGGGCAGCGGGTCGACCTGGGGCCCCACCGGTTCTTCAGCGGCGACGGGCGCGTCAACCGCCTGTGGCTCGAGCTGGCCGGGAACGACTACCGCATGGTCGACCGGCTGACGCGGATCTACTACCGCCGCCGGTTCTTCCGCTATCCGCTCAAGCCGGCCAACGCCCTGCGGAACATGGGCCCTTTCGAGGCCGCCCGGTGCATGTTGAGTTACCTACGCCAGAAGCTCCCGGCGCGCGCGGCCTCGCGCGGATCGGCCGGCGCGCCGGACGGCGAGACCTTCGAATCCTGGGTCGTGGACCGCTTCGGGCGCCGACTCTTCGAGATGTTCTTCAAGTCCTACAGCGAGAAGCTCTGGGGCATCCCCTGTAGCGAGCTGGACGCCGACTTCGCCGCCCAGCGCATCAAGCGCTTTTCGCTGGGCCAGGCGATCCGCAGCGCCGTCGGCCCCGGCCGCGCCCGCCACAAAACGCTCGTCGACCGCTTCGCCTATCCCCTCGAGGGGAGCGGGATGATCTACCGGCGCATGGCCGAAAGGGTTCGCCGCCTGGGCGGCTCGGTCCGGCTGCGCACGCCCGTGCGCCGCGTGCTGACCGGGGAACCGCCGCTGCACGTGCTCGACGGCCCGGGCCGGCGCCCCTGCCGGGAGCGGCGCGTGTGGGGTATCGAGCTGGCCGACGGGCGCCGCGAGCCGTACGACCGGGTGATTTCCACCATGCCGCTCACCGCGCTCGTGCGCGGGCTTTCCGATCTCCCGCCCGAAGTGCAGGCGGCCGTCGACGCGTTGGGGTTCCGCAACACGGTACTGGTCTACCTGCACGTGGATCGGCCCGAGCTGTTTCCCGACCAGTGGCTCTACGTCCATTCGCCCGAGCTTCGCATGGGCCGGGTCACGAACTTCCGCAACTGGGTGCCGGAGCTGTACGGCGATCGGCAGACGACCATCCTCGCGCTGGAATACTGGTGCTACGACCGGGACGCGATGTGGACTGACGACGACCGGCCCCTGGTCGAGCTGGCACGGCGGGAGATCGCGGCCACGGGCCTGGTCGACGCACGGGCGGTTCGCGAAGGGCAGGTAATACGTCTACACCAGTGCTACCCGGTCTACCGCCGCGGCTATAAAAAGCACCTCGCGAGGATCGTGCCCTGGCTGGCGACGATCCGGGGACTGACGGCGATCGGGCGCTACGGGGCCTTTAAGTACAACAACCAGGACCACAGCATCTTGATGGGCATCCTGGCGGCGGAGAACCTCCTCGAAGGGCGCGGGCACGACCTGTGGGCCGTCAACACCGACTACGACGCCTACCAGGAAGACGCCGCCACGATCGAGGAGCTGGCCCGGGCAGCCTGAGCCGCTTGCGGCTTCGCCCCACGAAATCCTCTCAACGCCACCCATGCAAACCGTGCTACGCAGCCCCCGATTGTGGCTGGCCGTCGAGATGGCGGCGGTGGCGGCGGTGGGCGGCGTGTTCGGCTGGTTCGCGCCGGAACGATTCCCCGACAGCGCCACGTACGTGGCCGTGGCGGAAAAGCCGCTCGGCGAGATGCTCGGCTGCCCGCGCACGATCGGCTATCCGCTGTTCCTCAAGGCGGCGGCCCTGGTCTCGCCCGATTTCGGCTTGGTTCCCTGGCTGCACCTCGCGATGCTCTTCGGTGCGGTCTTCTTCTTCGACGGCTCGCTGCGGCGTTTCGGGGCGACGCCCTGGGTGGCGTTCACGGCGAGCACCGCACTGTTGGCAGCGGCGTTTCAGGACGCGGCCGTGCGCATCCTGCTGGCCGACTTCCCGGCCATGCTCGGCGCCGTGGTGACCGTCGGGTTCCTCTTCCGACTGGCGGCCGAGCCGCGCCGGGCTGCAAACTGGGCGGGTCTCGCCGTGGCCCTGGCCGTGACCTACCACGTGCGCCCGGCCTACCTGTTTCTCATCCCCCTGGTCCCGATCCTGGGCGTCGTCCTGCGGCGGATCGTGATGCGCCGCCGGGGTCAGCGCCCCGCCTGGCTGCGCCTCGGCGCCGGGCTGGGCGCGGCGTCGGCCGGTCCGTACGTCGCGTACTGCTTCCTGCGCCTGGTGCTCGTGGGTCACTTCGGGTTGGTTTCGTTCGGCGGCATGAGCATCGTGGGCATCGCCGCCGAACTGATCGACGAGGCGATGATCCGCCGCGAGTTGCCCCCCTCGATGCGCCCCCTGGCCGCGGACATCGCCCGGCGCCGGGCCGATATGGGGCTCGAAACCGTCTTCCGCGGCGGTGGGGTAATCCGCATTCGGCAGTGGGAGCTTCAGTTCAACGACAACGTGTGGCGCGCGGCCGTGCCCGCTGCCACGGCCCTTTACGGCCGCGATCCCCGCCAGGTCAACGACCGGCTCGCCTCGCTCTCGAAGGCGGTAATCCGCCTTCGGCTCGGCCCGTACCTGCTGTTCGTGGCCTACAGCTTCCCCCGGGCACTGGCGAAGTACTTCTTCTGTAGCTGGACGGCGCAGGTGCTGCTGCTGGCGGGGCTGGTGCTCTGGGCGATCCGGCGACGGCGAACCCGGCACGCAGCGGGGGGAGCAAATACCCCGGCCGTGCCCCACGCGAGCCCTGCCGACGCCGTGCTGCCGGCCCTCGCGGCGGCCGCCGCGTTGCTCCTGCTGGCCAAGGCCGCGCTGTTGGTGCTGGTCATCTGCGTGGGCTCGCGTTATATTCTTCCGGCGGGGGTGCTGGTGCCCCCGGCGTTGGCGCTCTGGGTCCGTTGGCAGTGGCGGGGCCTCGGGACCCTCGGGCGCGTCACGCACACGGAACAGCCGACGAACCGAGGAGAGGCACAAGGAGCCGATGCACCCGCTACCCACCCTTACGGAGGCCGCCGCCGGGATCGCCGAGCGGCGGCTTAGGCCGCTCGAGATCCTCGAGCGGTGCCTGGAACAGATCGCCCGATTCGACGAGCAGGTCCACGCCTGGGTGCTCGTCGACGAAGACGGGGCCCGGCGCGAGGCCGAGACGCTCGGGCGCGAGGCCAAGCGCGGCCAGCTCCGCGGGCCGCTGCACGGCATCCCGATTGGCGTCAAGGACATCGTCGACGTGGCCGGATGGCCAACCCGGGCCGGCTCGCCACTCTGGGAAGACCGCGCCCCGCCCGAGCAGGACGCCCCGGTGGTGGCCGGGCTGCGGCGTGCCGGGGCGATCATCCTGGGCAAGACGGTCACCGTCGAGTTCGCCTGCTTCGACCCCTCGCCCACGCGCAACCCCTGGAACCTCGACCACTCGCCCGGCGGGTCGAGCAGCGGCTCGGCCGCGGCTGTGGCCCTGGGTATGTGCCTGGGGGCCGTGGGCACGCAGACGGGCGGCTCGCTGGTGCGCCCGGCGGCCTATTGCGGCATCGCCGCGATGAAGCCCACCTATGGGCGGCTCTCGACCGACGGCGTGATCCCCGTGAGCTACCACCTCGACCACCCCGGCCCCATGGCCCGGTCCGTCGCCGACCTGGCGCTGATGCTCCGCTGCATGGAGGCGCCCGAGGCCGCTCCGCCCCCGCCTTCCGCCCCCAGCGACGAAGCCGAAGCGAGCCCGCCGAAGCTGGGTCTCGTCGCGCAGTTCTTCATGGACCGGGCCGACCCGGCCGTGCGCGAAGCGACCGAGGCCGCGCTCGGGCGGCTCTCCGAGGCCGGCGCGGAGATCGACACAGTCCGGTTCCGCGGCGGCTTCCTCCAGGTCCGCCCGATGCACCGACGATTGATGGCAGTCGAGGCGGCTGCGTATCACCGTGCTCAGTTCGCCAAGGACCGTGCCCGATACGGCCCGCGGATTCGCGAACTGCTCGACGAGGGGCTCACGGTCTCCGGCGTTGACTACGCCGAGGCCCTGGCATGGCGGCGGAACTTCGCGCGCCGGGTCGAGGTCTTGCTGGACGGGGTCGACGCGCTGGTCATGCCCGCCACCGACACCCCGGCCCCGCCCCTTTCCGAAAACACCACCGGGCTGCCCAAGTTCCAGGCCCCCTGGAGCTGCGCCGGGCTGCCCGTGGTCTCGATCCCCTGCGCCCTCACGCCCGAGGGCCTCCCCACCGCCCTGCAACTCGTCGCCCCCCGCGGCGCCGACGCCCGGCTGCTCGAAATCGCCGCCTGGTGCGAACACCAGTTGAAATTCGGGGACACAATACCAATTTTGGAAAGATAGGTAATTTTCGTCCGGTTCCGGAAGGCGTTGGTATTTCACGCGCGGCCGCACCCACCAACGGACGCCGGAAAGCCAAAGTTACCCAAACACCCAGAATTAGTATTGTGTCCCCGATTTTGCCTTCACGAATCCACCCACCGCGTGAACTGTCGCCGGGTGGTCGGCTGGCGCATCCAGGAGGTGTCGGGCTCGGGGAGCTTTAGGGCGGAGGGGACATCGAGCCAGCCGTGGGGCAGCGCGAGGTGCTTGGTCTGGCCGCGGCGGGTTATCCAGTGGAAGGTGCGCGTCAGATCGCCGGCGCGGGCGAGCTCCAGGGTGGTTCGCACGTCGCCGGCCACGTAGTCGAGGACCTCGCGCCGCTTTCCCTGCGCCCACATTTGCGGGGCCAGGACGCCGCTCATGCCCTCGGGCTTGCCGGGGATTCGCATTCCCCGGGCGGCCGCGTCGAGGCCCACGGGGAAGCCCAGGGCGCAGAAGACGTGGAACATCATGTCGACGTGCCCCCGGGCGAGTCGCTTGCAGGCGCCGGTCCTGCCCGACTCCTCGGCCAGCACCTCGAAATCGAACCCCAGGCCGTTCCAGGTGGCGATGGTATAGCCCTTTTTTACCATGGCCTCGAGGTGCTCGACCAGCCCCGCGGCCTCGTCGCGCGACATGCGGTCGGCCGGCCCGCCCCCCGGGTCGAGCCCGTGCCAGAGCCGCGCCTGCGGCTCGTCGGCCGCGAGCGTGGCCGCGCAGGTGATCCCCAACGGCCGGTGGCGCCGCCAGTCGGCGATGTCGGGGAAATCCTTGGCGATTTCGATGTCGAAGGCGAGGTAGTTGCGCGGCACGGCGGCGGCTCCGGCAAGATGTGCCTGCGATCGGCTGGAAGCTGAGGAATCGAGCTGACACGCACTTCAGTGGGCCCCATTCCACCCGCGTTGTCAAGCACTCCTATGGATACGGGGACACAATACCTATTTTGGAAAGATGGGTGAGCTTCGTCCGGTTCCGGGAAGACGTCGGTATTTCACGCGCAGCCGCGCCCACCAACGGACGCGGTAAAAAGGCAAAGTTGCCCAAACAGCCAAAATTAGTATTGTGTCCCCGAATTCCGAATTCGTCCACCGCCGCCCCGGCTGTTTCCCGCGGCTTTTGGGCGTGGTAGACTAGACGGATTGGGCCCGCCTGCGCGTCCGTTTCCCGGTGCTCTCCGGTCTCTTGCTATGCCCGTGTCCTCGCCGCGTTATCTGGTCGCGTTCCACCCGAAGGGGGTCCCGCACTTCTTCACCGACGTGCTGGTCGTGGGCGGGGGGCTGGCCGGGCTTAGGGCGGCGCTGGCGGTGGATCCGGAGCTGTCGTGCCTGCTGATTACCAAGAACGGGCGGGAGAAGTCCAACAGCATGTATGCCCAGGGGGGCATTGCCGGCGTGCTGTCGCCCGAGGACCGCTTCGAAGACCACGTGGGCGACACGCTCGAAGCGGGGGGGCCGCTCTGCGACCGGGCGGTGGTCGAGCAGGTCATCCACGAGGCCCCCAAGCGGATCCACGAGCTGATCGACTGGGGCGTGAAGTTCGACCGGGTGGGCGACCGGCTGGCCCTGGGGCGCGAGGGGGCCCACGGACGCCAGCGTATCGCCCACGCCCTGGGCGACTCGACGGGCAAGGAGATCATGCGCGCGGTCTTCCAGCAGATCGAGGTCTCGCCAAACGTCGAAATCTGGGAGAACACCTTCACCATCGATTTGTTGACGGCCGAGGGGGTCTGCTGCGGGGCCCTGGTCTGGAACCCGCAGCACGGCAAGACCATGGTCTGGGCCAAGCAGACGGTCCTGTGCACCGGCGGGGCGGGGCAGCTCTACCGCGAGACGACCAACCCCGACGTGGCCACCGGCGACGGCATCGCCGTGGCCTATCGGGCCGGGGCCGAGGTGCGCGACCTGGAGTTCATGCAGTTCCACCCCACGGTGCTGTACATCGCCGGGGGGAGCCGGAGCCTGATCAGCGAGGCCGCCCGGGGCGAGGGGGCCCGGCTAGTCGACCGCGACGGGCTTCGCTTCATGACCGAGTACCACCCCATGGCCGAGCTGGCCCCCCGCGACGTGGTCAGCAAGGCGATCGTCGACCAGATGGAGAAGACCCGCCACCCGAACGTCTACCTCGACATGACGCACCTGGACCCGGAGGAGGTCCGCCGGCGTTTCCCCGGGATCGTGGCCGCGTGCGAGGGGTTCGACCTGGACGTCACTCGCGAGCCGATCCCGGTCCGGCCCGGGGCCCACTACCACATGGGCGGGATCACGGTCGACTTGGACGGGCGCACGACGCTGCCCGGCCTTGGGGCCGCGGGCGAGGTGACCTCGTCGGGGCTGCACGGGTCGAACCGGCTGGCGTCGAACAGCCTGTCCGAGGCGTTGGTCTTCGGCGCCCGGGCGGGCAAGGAGGCGGCCCGCGCCGCCGCCGAGCAACACGACAGCTTCTCGGCCCTGAGGATCGAGAACCCCCGCTCGGAGACGGTCCCAGACTCGCTGAACCTCTCAGACATCCGCAATTCGCTCAAAAGCCTGATGTGGCGAAACGCGGCCGTGCGCCGGGACAAAGGGGGGCTCGAAGAGGCGATCGACAACATTCGCCGCTGGAGCCGCTACGTCCTGGCCCGGCAGTTCACCGACCCGGGCGGCTGGGAGCTGCAAAACATGCTCTCGCTCGCCCGACTGATGGTCGAAGCGGCCTTGGAGCGCGAAGAGACCCGGGGCGCCCACGTGCGCACCGACTACCCGGAAACCGACGACGAGCACTTCAACCGGCACATCAGCTTCGTGCGCCGTGGGGACGAGGCGGCCAACCACGGGGGTAACGACCGTTCGTGGGGGGGCGCGGGCCGGTGAGCAGCGAGTCGCGGCCTTGGCGAAAACCACGACCCCGCCACCGAGCGGGGCTGCACCAATATCGAGGGGTGCGACCCCCCGAGCATCCACCGGAACGGCCCCGCAACCACCCTTCTGGGCTACTGATTCCCAAGTTCCAGCTTGGGAACGAACCCCGGGCGTTCCCGAGCCGGAGCTTGGGAACGAGGTGCGTTGCACTTCCGCCCGCCCCGTTTGCGAACCATTTGGCTTCCGTTATAGTATTAGGTTCCAAGCACACCGCGGCCGGGGCCTCTCCCGGCCCAGCGACCTGCCGACCCGAAGCTCCCCGGAGTTCTCAGCGATGAGTGACCAGGATCGTTCCCCGATGATCGAGGCCATAGGGCTGTCGAAGTTTTACGGCAGTTTCGCGGCCATTCGCGACGTTTCGTTCAAGGTCCACCAGGGCGAGGTGGTGGCCTTCATGGGCCCGAACGGGGCGGGAAAGAGCACCACGTTGAAGCTGTTGACCGGCTACCTGGCCCCCTCGGCGGGTGAGGCGAAGATTGCCGGGCACAGCATGTCGACCGACCGGCTGGCCGGCAGTGCCCGGCTGGGCTACCTGCCCGAGAACGGCCCGCTCTACCCCGACATGAGCCCCCGGAGCCTGCTGAAGTTCTTCGCCCAGGCCCGGGGTCTTTCGCCGCAAAAAGCCCGCGAGCGGATCGACGCCGTGGTCGAGCTCTGCTCGGTGGGCAGCGTGATCGGCAAGCCGATCGGGAAGCTTTCGCGGGGTTACCGCCAGCGGGTGGGCATGGCCCAGGTCCTGCTGCACGAGCCCGACGTGCTGGTGCTCGACGAGCCCACGGCGGGGCTGGACCCCAACCAGATCCACGAGGTCCGCGACACGATCATCAAACTGGGCAAGACCAAGACCATCTTGCTGTCGACCCATATTCTCCAGGAGGTCGAGGCCATGGCCTCGCGGGCCCTGTTCATCAACGAGGGCATGCTGGTCTTCGACGGGCCGATCAGCGAGCTGACCGCCGGCGGCGCCCACCTTGACGAGCAGTTCCGCAAGTTGAGCAAGAAGACGCAGCGGAGCGACGCCGCGTGAGGCCGCACTCCGCCCGAGACGACCGCGCCGCGCGAAGCACGGCGCGGGCAACCCAGCCAGACGGTGCCGCGACCGCTGGTCGCGGCTTTACAGACGGAAACGTCACGTTACTCGAACGAGTTTCGGTACCTGCCATGAATACCAACGTCCTGTTCGCGGTTTTCCGAAGGAACCTGGCCGCGTATTTCGCGTCGCCGACGGGCTACCTCTTCATCTGCGTGTTCGTGCTGCTAAGCTCGGTCGCCGCGTTCTGGCCCTACGAGTTCTTCAACGCCAACCTGGCCAACCTCGATCAGCTCAACCGGTTTTTCCCGCTGATCATGCTGATCTTCATCCCGGCCATCACCATGAGCATCTGGGCCGAAGAGCGGCGCCTGGGCACCGACGAGCTGTTGTTGACCGTTCCGGCGGGCGACTTCGACATCGTCTCGGGCAAGTACCTGGCCGCGGTGGCCATCTACAGCGTTTCGCTCCTGTTCTCGCTGATCTGCAACTACACGGTGCTCCAGTACCTGGGCAATCCGGATTTCGGGCTGTTCGTGGCCACGTACTTCGGCTACTGGCTGGTGGGGCTGGCCATGCTGGCCATCGGCATGGTGGCCTCGTTCCTCACCGATAACATCACGGTGGGGTTCATCCTGGGAGCGGTGTTCAACGCTCCCCTGGTGGCGGCCGTCTGGTCCGACACGATCGTCGGAGATACCGTGGCCCGAGAGATCCAGTCGTGGAGCATCGGCGAGCAGTTCAGCGACTTCGGCCGGGGGATCATCAGCCTCTCGGGGCTGGCCTACTTCGGCGCGATCCTGGCGGTGATGCTCTACCTGAGCATGGTGCTGATCGGGCGCCGCCACTGGGCCCGGGGCCAGGACTGGTACGTGATGGCCGGCCACTTTGCCGCCCGCACCGTGGCCCTGGTGCTGGTGGCCATAAGCGCCGTGTGGCTGTTCAACCTCTACGACGTGCGCGTGGACGCGACCTCGGAGCGACTCAGCTCGCTCTCGCCGGACACGAAGGAGCTCTTGTCGGACTTGGAGGTCGACCGCCCGGTGCGCGTCGAGGCGTTCATTAGCCCCACCGTGCCTGAAGCCTACGTGCAGCAGCGCGTGAACCTGCTGAACATGCTCCGGGAGCTGGAGGCTCGCGGCGGAAGGCAGGTGCAGGTCACGGTTCATGATGACGTGGACCTGCACAGCGACGAGGCGCTGCGGGCCGAGCAGCGTTACGGCATCGAAGCCCGAAACGTGCTGGTGACCGAGCGCGGGCAGTACGGCGACGAAGAGATCTTCATGGGCGTGGCCATGACCCAGGGGCTCAAGAAAGTGGTGATCCCGTTTATCGAGCGGGGGATCCCTGTCGAATACGAGCTGGTCCGCTCGCTTTGCACGGTGACCGACCAGGAAAAGAAGAAGGTGGGCGTCGTGCGGACCGACGCACGGCTCTTCGGCCAGTTCAACATGCAGACGTTCACGCCCGGGCGCAACTGGCCGATCATCGACGAGCTGGAGAAGATGTACGAGGTCGAGCAGGTTGACCCGACCGGCCCCATCGGCGACGACTACGACGTGCTGCTGGCCGTGCAGCCTTCGAGCCTGGGGCCGGAGGAGATGGAGCACTTCGTCGACG
>Ga0180437_10001728_pt1 | contig 36812 bp, 45 predicted proteins | sample SS_ome_4_FD_132410 | JGI IMG/M metagenome (GOLD analysis project Ga0180437, IMG submission 132410) | Hypersaline lake sediment archaeal communities from the Salton Sea, California, USA - SS_3_D_1 metaG | ecosystem: Environmental > Aquatic > Non-marine Saline and Alkaline > Hypersaline >...
CCCGTTTAGGCCGGACGATTGGCTTGGCGGGGTCTGAAAATTTTTCTGCTTTTCTATTGACTAATAGAGGAGCCAGAGTATAATTAAGGTAAATGTTTATGGTTTATGGTTAAGGAGTTAGCACAATGAAGCGAATCACAATCAATCGAATAAAAATTGCCAACTTCAAGGGGTTGAAGGACTTTGAGTTGGACGTGGGCGGCAACAACGCAGCAATCGGGGCCGAGAACGGCGTGGGGAAAACGAGCGTCTATGACGCTTTCCTGTGGCTGCTTTTCGACAAGGACAGCAGCGGCAGAGCACAGTTTGGTCTGCGACCCGTCAACAGTCAGAATGAACCTATCAAGGGGTTAGTGGTATCGGTGGAAGCCGAGCTTGACTGTGGCGGCACGGTGCGCGTGTTCAGGAAAGAGCAGCACGAAAAAGTGCTCAAGAAACAGCTACGCGGCTATGAAACCCTCTGCTGGATTAACTTAGTGCCCAAGAAGGTAAAAGAGTACGAACTGGCAATCGCTGAGCTTATTGACGAGGACACATTTAAGTTGCTGACCGATTTGAGCTATTTCAACGAGAAGATGCACTGGACGGAACGCCGGGGGGTGCTGCTGGACATTGCAGGCGACATCGGAACGCCGGGGGGCTTCGAGGAATTGCTTGCGGCTCTAAATGGCCGGTCAATGGACGAGTACAAAAAGGTGCTTGTCGAGCAGAAGAAGCGGTATGTCAAAGAGCGTGACGAAATCAATCCGAGAATTGACGAATTGCAGCGTGGGCTTGACAGTTACGCAGGGGGCGATACGAAAGACCTCGAAGTTAAGCGGCATAATCTCGATATGGAAATCAAGGAGATTGAGAAGGGCCGTAAATCCATACTCGCCGAGGAAAACATTAGGCAGGTCAAAATCGAGCGGCTGAATAACCTGAAAGCCCGACGGTCGGAACGCGAAGTCGAGTTGAAGAACGATACGAGTGCCATTGTCGGACTGCTCGATCAGAAGGCGGCGTTGGAAACTGGGGTTGCTGAGAAGAAAGCGGCGGTGACTACGGCTCAGACGGCTTACGGTGCAGCGGATTCGGTGCTGAAGTCTGCTAATGCACGGCTGGCTGGCTCGACGAAAGAGCTACAGGAAGTGCGTGCGCAATTCAAGGCGGTCGAGGCCGACAAAGACCCGGCGACCTGCTACGCTTGCGGGCAGGGTTTACCTGCTGAGAAGATTGCAGAAATGCAGCAGCAACGGAAGGCGAAACTGGATGAAATATCGGCACGGGGGAAAGACCTCAAATGCAGCGTGGTTGCACAGAAGAAAACGATTGAGAAGTTTGAGGCCGAATTGAAAGAGGCCGGGGAGGCGCTTGCGGCGGCGGAAGATGCTCTTATCGAAGCGGATAAGGCCAAAGACGCCGAGCTTGCCAATATCGAGAAGCAGATAGCGGCCTGTCCGAGCACGCCACCGGACAAAGATCCGAAGTGGAAAAGACTCTCTAAGAGTATCGAGGACCTTGAGGTGGAAATCGGAGAGCCGGTATCGGAGCGGCTTGACGCCCTTGAGAATGACCGGATTGCCAAGAACAGCGAGCTATCTGAAATCAATGCGGCGTTGGGGCAGAGTGACCGGATGAAGCAGGACGCGGCCCGAATCAAAGAGCTTGAGCAGAAAGAAAAAGACCTTGCTCAGAAGTTGGCCGAGATCGAGGGGCAGTTGGCGGACATCGACCAGTACAAGGCGACCGAAAGCGGTCTGATTGAACAGGCCGTGAACGGCAGATTTCGAGTGACGGAGTGGAAGCTGTTTGAGCGGCTGTTAAACGGCGGATTTGATGAGTGCTGCGAAGCTACCTATCATGGTGTGCCATACAGGGATATGAGCACGGGACAGAAGATTATTTGCGGCGTCGATATTGTCAATACGCTGTCCGAGCATTACGGGCTGAGCGTGCCGCTGTTTGTAGATCACGCCGAATCGGTCACGATGTCGCTTGAAGCAGCAAATAGCCAGACTATCGAATTGTGGGCGGTTCAGGGCGTTACCGAACTTGACGTGGAGATTAAGGAGGTGGCAAATGTCTAACTTGGCGACAATCAAAAAGCAGTTGATGGGACCGGGGGCGTTGGCTATGTTCCGCGATAATTTGCCCAACGCTCAGGGCAAGCACGCCGAAGACGCGGCTAAACGGTTTGCCAAGATGGTCTATACGACTATCAGCCAGAATCGGACGCTCCAAGCGTGCAGCATACCGAGCATAATCAAGGCGGCGAGTATATCAGCAAGTCTTGACCTCGATATTGACCCGCGTGGACTTGCCTACCTTGTCCCGTACAAGGACAAGGGCATGGGCATGATGGAGGCTCAATTTCAAATCGGCTACATGGGGCTTATCGAGCTTGCGTACCGTAGCGGCAAGGTCAAGGGTATATCTGCTCACTGCATATACGACAGCGAGAAGGACAGCGTGACCGTGACCCGCGTCGATGGCCGGTTCGTTGTGGAGCATCCGTTTTCGTACAAGCCTCCAACGGGCGCCATGGTTGCGGTCTATGCTTGTGCTGAAATCGACGGACTCGGGACGCAGACTATCGTGCTGCGGGAAGATGAAGTTGAGCGGTTCCGGGGTCTGTCGAAAGCACCAGATAGCCCGGCGTGGGAGAATCATTATGAGGCTATGGCGAAAAAGACCGCGATCCGGCAGCTTGCAAAGTTTCTCCCGAAATCAATCTTGGAAGATTTCTCGCGGGCCGCTGCTATTGACGAGAAAGAGACGTTTGTCGAAGCACAGGTGTCCGCTCAGAAGGCTATCGAGGGTGAAACGGGCGGGGAGTTTATCGAAGCGGAATTTGAAGATCAGGACCGCGAGACGGCGGCGAAAGTGCAAGCCGAAAAAGACAAGCTGGCTCAGCCAGCTTGTGACGATTGGATGAACGATTGAGATTTGAACAGTTATATTCCGGCAGCAGCGGGAACCTTTACACGGTCAAGGCCCGTAATGGCAAGCGGCTGATGATCGAGTGCGGAGTTACGTGGGCTAAGCTGTTGGATGCTATGGATTATCGCCTCGAAGGTATAGAGGGGTGCTTGCTCAGCCATGAGCATCAAGACCATAGCAAGGCTACTTGGAATGTCACGAAAGCGGGTATAGAGGTTTACGCGAGTCAAGGGACTATCGACTGTATTAGAACGAACAGCCGTAAGACAACCGTTGTCGATAACACGACGCTTATCCGCTTGCCGAGCTTTGAGGTTCTGTGCTTTGACGTGAATCACGACGCGGCGGAGCCTCTTGGGTTTGTGGTGCGCGAGAAAGCCACGAAAGAGTTTTTGCTCTTCGCTACCGATACGAGCCACTTATCTCAGCGGTTTAAGTATCGCTTCAACATCGTGGCTATAGAGTGCAGTTATGAGGCCGAAGTGCTCAAACGCAGGGTTGAGAGCGGTGATATACACGAAGCGGTTGCGAAGCGGCTGCTGACCAGTCACATGGAAAAAGACAACTGCTTCCGGTATCTCGATGAGTTTTGCGACCTCTCAGCGTGCCGGGAGATACACCTGTTGCACATGAGCGGCGACAATATGGACAGGGAACGGGTGAGGGCGGAGTGCGAAGATCGGTTTTTTGTTCCAACGGTTACGGTTGCGAAGGCAAGGAGGCCGCAATGATAAGAGAAGGGAGTGAATATGTCACGAGTCTATGCGATTGCAGATTGGTTTGACCGGTTTGAGGTCAACAGCAGCAATCGGTCGGCGAGTCCGGGCGATAAGCTGCGGGCGACACCGCTAAAGCACGTCCGCCACAAAGCACGCGGTCACAATTTGGGCATGGCGTACCGTAAACTGAGGAAGCTCGCCACCAAGAGGCGTCTCGCGTCGGTGATCGGCGTGTGGCTGAAGGTTACGGAATTGGCTGCGATGCGGGGGCCGGAGCAGCGGGGAATGCTGCTGAACGAGCGAGACGAACCGGCGACGGCTGAGCAGATTGCCGATATGTTCGAATTTGACCAGAAGCAGGTGGAATTTGCGTTGGATTGTCTTTGCCGAGTCGGATGGCTTTTTCAGGCTGATTTTGAGGGTTTTAGCTGTAATCCGCCAGATTCAGCGGAATCCGCGAAAATCGCGGAAATCCGCCCTAAACGAAGCGAAACGAAACGAAGCGAAACTAAGCTAAACAAAACGAAACGAAGTGATTCGGGCGGGTTTTCCAAATCTGATTCGCTCTCGGCTCGTCTCGTTTTCGATGATGCGTTGCGGAAGGCGCTACCGCCAAAGACGGACTCCGACAAGGTCGCTTACCGCAATCTGTCCAAGTGGCTTATTGAGAGCGGCAACGGGCACAGCGAGAAAGTTCTGAAGATTGCGGCTGACAGCAAGGGGCGTAACCCGATAGCTGTGTTTTTCAGCCGGTTAGATAAAGAGCTTGGCTACAGGCCGAGCGTTGTGAAGCAAAAGGAAAGTGTTTTGTAGAAAGGAGTCTTTGTATGAGCGAATCGCAAAATGATTCAATGAGTAAGTTTCTAAGGGACACGCCGGAGGCTCGTGAGAGCACCATTGCGTTTGCCCGAAAGATTCTGGACGATGGCAAGAAAGAGGCGGTGTCTATCTCACTTGACCGAAAGCCGGTGACGCCGGAGAGGCTGGAAAGCCCGCCAAGACGGCATATTTGCCACGACGCGGACACGTTTGCCGGGTACATCTCCGCGAACAAGACGGACAATACAGTGGTGTTGGCGGATGTGGCAGAGCGGTCTATTGAAGCCGTGCTTGACGATAAGGCGGCACAGGGCTTTGAGGTCATACGCCTCCAAGCGCAGTTGCACCCGCTCTTTGTTCCGTGGAATGAGTTTCTGTGTTCTGCTGCGGCTGAAAAGAGGACGCTGACGGACATCGTCGATTTCCTGCTGGCCAACCGCAGGTCGGTAATTGAGCCGGAAGGCAAGGCGTTGGCTTTGATACTAAGCCAGGTGAAGGTGAGTAAGCATATGGAAATGCAGACGGGGAAGGGTGCAAAGTGCTTGAACGGCCTCATGATTAGCACGGAGATCACGGGCCAGGATAACGCGGAATTCGTCCAAGTGCCGGAAATCCTTACAGTACAAGTGCCGTTGTTTGTGGGCCGACGTCCGGTGAAGTTCGACGTTGACCTGCTGCTGTCCGCACCGAAAGAAGATGTGCTTGTGCAGGTGTCCTCGCCTGACTTGGTTGAGGTGATGCACAAGGAATTTATGGAGATGCTGGAAAGTCTCAAATTCATACTGTCCGAGACGTGCGTTGTCGGCTTGGGTAGGGTGTGTTACGGCGATTGGCGTTATGTGAGGTAACGAGAATAGCGACCGAGCACGTCACATTTTTAACCTTAACTTAAAACTAAAGGAGTTTGAACATGATGCAGATGTCACCTTTGGCGCTTGGCCTGATTGAGCAAGGAGATTTTGTCGAGCGTTGCGAAAGGACGTTGGCACACATCCAGCAAGCTGCATTGGAGTATGTCAAGAAACACGGTGATTCGGCGAAAAACAGCAAGACGAAAATGACGGTAGAGATCACGCTGCAATGCCAAGAGCCTAAAACGTTGCACTTCACCGTGCAAACGCAGATTAAGAAAACGCTGCCGTCACCACCCCCGAAAGTGTCGCACGCAATGGGTGGCGATACGCAGGACGAACAGTTGGCCTTGTGGGTGCAGCAGACCGGCTCGTCCGAGAATCCGGCAGAGCAGACCGTTATGACCGACGGGAAAGGAGAAGCAATCAGGTAATGAAGCGATTCAACGCCATGTATCGCATGTATTGTGACACGAATACAGAATATACCTGTGTTGTGTGTGGAACGCAAGTTAAACAACCGTTTAATGATACGCAGAATACGGCTGTTATGGCGTGCAGCCGCAAGTGTATGAATCAGAATGAACAAAGGATAAAAACATGGCAAAACGAAAGAATAAAACTGCATCGAATAAAAAAGCTGTTAGCCAAGATATCCAAGGCGTTGGTCCAGCAAAATCAGCGGCAGCTTCAATCGTACATGGAGGAGTTAGAACAGCTACGGAATTCTCAACCTTGATCGAGGCGGTCATAGCCGACACCATTGAAGGGCACATTACACCAAATCGTGCGAATGTCACCATAAGCGGGGTGCGTTTAATGTTGCGTATAGTAGATATGCGGTATAAATACGCAGGTCGAGCCGGGAGGCGTGCACTTGACCTTGACCTGATTACGGGGCGAGTTACATGAGCATTTTCAAACCAAAGTACAAGAACAAGAAAACCGGCGAGTACAAACCGTGCAGAAAATGGTATGTTGCCGTGTCTATGTCTATGCTGGACAAACCCGAATTACGCATTTGTGCCTATGAAAGCAGGACTGAGACCGAGCTTGTTGAATTCCACATATTACAGTTGAGGGACCATCTGTACAACAATGCACCGCTTAGTAACGAAACGTGTGAATGGCTCAGCCGCCAACCAAGCAGAATTGTGAACAGGCTGGGAAGGTGGGGCCTGATTACGCCAGCTATGTCAACGACAGAGGAATGTTTTAGCGAGTACGTTGGAGAATTCTACGCGGATTTGCTTAGTAACACGCAACCGTTGTATGCACGGCACATCCGTAACCGTGTTAGGAAAGTGCTAAGGGCGGCTAACATTGCCCGTATTGATGAATTGCGAAGTGGTGTGATAGAGCCGGTGCTGGATAGCATGGTACGCGAAGGTGTGCTTGGTAAGGCGACAAGACAGAAATACGGCAAGAGTGTGATGCAATTTGCTTATTGGTTGGTAAGGCGTGGGTACGGGCGTATCATTATATCACACGACGGCTGGAGACTTACATGGTGAAATAAACCTTAACCATAAACCATGCACCGCCGACAACGTCGGCAGAAAGGAGAATGCCTTATCATCCACGCGACATATTAAGTCTGTAGTGTAAGGATAGGCTGTGTTGGCCTATCCGACAACAAAGAAGCGGTGGCGGGTGAAATGAGCCCATGAACGGCCCGTCACCGCTTTATCTGAAAGGACGGCAGCAAAATGGAAGATAATCCCTTGTTACAACACAGGCTTGACTCACAATACCTGCGGTTGGCATATAATCGCTTGTTCCGACCGGCTCCTTGGCTTACCGTCAAGAGGCGGCTTGGTTTGAGTGACCGAGAGTTGCAGGTGGGTTTGATGATGGCTAAGGGATTAGACTTGGAGGCTATTGCGCAGAAGCTGTCCATCCAGATTGGGACGGTCCGAACTCATCGAAAGAACCTCATGCGGCGGCTTGGCGTGAGTGGTAAAGTGCAGGCGGTCGTCAAGATGATCTTGGCGACGGGTCTGTTGACCGAAGAAGAAGAAATTGACATTTTCCAACGAAAGGACCCACTATGACGACTAAGCGAATTATGTGGTTGGCGGCAATTATCTATATCGGAATTGCCGTTTGCGGTTGCCTTACCGAGGTTGACCCGAACGGGGTCAAGACGGTAAGACTTGACGCGGACAAGGTAGAGCAGTTTGAGAAGGGGGCTGAGGCGGGCGTGTCGATCATGCAAGCCCTTGCTCCTTTCTGGCCGCCGGCGGCGGGCTTGGCTGTAGGCTTGGCGGCGGCGTTGGCGGCGTGGCGTAAACAAAAAGGGAAATTGATTATCCAGCAAAGCGAAACGGAAATGTATCATTCGGCGGCGGCTTCTTTGGTTGCTGCTATTGGTGACTATCGTAACGCGAATCCTCAGCAGTGGGCCAAACTGAAGATTCGATTGAAAAAGGCCATTGGCCCGGAAGCCGAAAACGTGATACGGGCTTTGCGTGGACTACCTGAAAAGAAGTGAATTTGAAACGCCGGGCCTGCGTAACGAGCGGGCGTCTCAGGCAGGCCCGGCTTTGTCTGAGAATGGGGAAAGAAAGTAAAAAACATGACCAAAATCGAAGAAGAATACCCAAATAAAAGGCTGAGAACGTTGAAGTGTCGGAATGAAGATTATGGTTGAAATGACATACACTGGGGTGAAATTTTGTGGCCGGAAAATTTTTATTGAGAGTTCCGGCGATCCCCGCGTGGATAAAGCGTTTGTCTCGACGTTTTGTGACGACTATAGACGCACGGCCCCGTTGGAAATGAGCAGAGAGGATGTAAAGTTAGTTCTTGGCTGGATGCGGGGCGAGGTTAAAGTCGAACAACCGGGATTATTCGACGAAATACGATAAGACTTTTTCCTTGCAATTATGGAGTACGTGTGTATAATAAAAGGACGGCAATGAAGCAAGAGAACGTAATTCAGATCAAGTGTGCCGGGGCGAGGCTTGAGAGCCTTAAAAAACTGGAAAGCGTACAGGGCGACCTGAAAAGCCTCAGTGTCAAGAACGCGGCAAAGCTCAAGACCCGGATAGAAACCAAAGGCTTCGATGCACCGTTTTTCGTATGGGAGAACAAGATTCTTGACGGTACGCAGAGGAAGCGAGTGCTGGAAACGATGATTGCTGAGGGTTGGGTGCTGCCGGACGGCAAAGTGCCGGTGTGTGATATTGAGGCGGCGAATTTGGATGAGGCGAAAGATCGGCTTCTCGGCTACGTCTCGCAATACGGCAAAGTTGACGCGGAAGGGTTGCGGGCCTTCTTGGAAGATTTGCCCGACATCGACCTTGAGACGCTAGATCTGCCGGACTTTGATATGGTTGCGTTTGAGTTGGGGGAGCCGGAGCCGGACGAAGATGAGGGCGGGGCCGAAGCTCAAATTGAATCTCAATATACGGTAGTTTGTGACTGCAAAGATGAGTCACAGCAAGAGGAAGTTTTTAATCTGCTGAAGAAAAAGGGCTATGAATGTCGGGTAATGACTTTGGACGCTCCGATATGAGCGTAGAGATTGCAGTAAAAAGTGACGTGCCGAGAAGTTTTCGGGTTAGCCAAGTTGCCTCGATATACGATGTAGAAGCAGCCGAAAAGACTCGTCATACTTGGAAATTTGACTTTCCATACGATAGCAAGCCGTGGGCTATTGGCCTAATTGTGGGGCCGAGCGGTTCAGGTAAGACCGTGATAGCTAATGAGGTTTTTGAGGGATATGTTCACGATCGATTTACGTGGCCGAGCAACAAAGCTATCGTGGACGGCTTCCCGAAGGGTGCGAAAACGAGTGATATTGTTGGCATGTTGACAATGGTTGGCTTTTCAAGCCCGCCTTCATGGTGTAAGCCTTATGACGTGCTGAGCAACGGGGAGAAGTTTCGGGCCGAGATAGCGAGAGCGATTCTTGAGTATGAAGGGCAGAAATTGTTTGTCATAGACGAGTTTACCAGCGTGGTTGACAGAACGGTGGCAAAGGTGGGGTCTTCGGCAATGGCAAAGACTGTGCGTATGCGAGACGCCAAAATGGTCGCTATCTCATGTCATTACGATATACTACAATGGCTTCAGCCTGATTGGGTGTTGGACATGAAGGATTTGACCTTCAGAAGGAGGCGGCTTCGGCGACCCAAAATCGAGTTGGAAATGGCAAGCGTTGAGCGTAAAACGTGGGCAGCTTTTAAGAAACACCACTATTTGAGCAGTGCGTTGAACAGATGCGCGAAAACATACGGTTGTTTTTGGGGCGATAGAATGGTGGCCTTTGCTGCGATATTGCCATCTATGGGCCACAAAGGGTTTCGCCGAGTGCATAGGATAGTGACGCTGCCGGATTTTCAGGGTATCGGCATCGGTAGGGCATTTTTGCAGATGCTTGGCGATTATTACAGGTCGCTTGAGCTAAAGTTGACTCTGACGAGCAGTCATCCGGCGATGATTCTCGGGTTGAAACGTGACTCCAATTGGAAATGCACGCAATTTTATAAGAGAGGCACGCGAGAACACACTAAAAGTCGCAATACACCCGGTTTAGCCGGGAGGTCTAATGTTATTCTTGCAACGTATGCGTACAGGGGGCAGTGATGAGAAATATGTCTTTTTCAATGACGACAGAGCAAATCAAGAATCGTTCAAAGACTGTAACGCGGCGGCTTGGCTGGTGGTTTCTGAGGCCCGGCGATAGAATACAGGCGGTCGAGAAGGCGAGAGGGCTGAAAAAAGGTGAAAAGCTCAAAAGGTTGTGTGTAATTGAAGTGGTTTCGACAAGAGCCGAACGTGTACGAGACATCACCGAGGATGATTGTCGGCGTGAAGGTTTCCCGAAAATGACGCCGTTTGAGTTTGCAGTAATGATATGCAGGCACTACAACGTGGGGCCGCTTGCCAAGATCAACAGAATTGAGTTTAAGTACGTTTGAGATAGCAATGGCTGAGCCGTTATCGACAAAAAAAAGGGCCGCTCTGTTTCGTGCTTTTCAGGAGAAGCAGACTGTCCGCCATGTTTCCAGGAAATGCGGGGTTTCGCATACTACGGTGCGAAAGTACCGGCTGCGTGAAAAATGGGATGAGCGGCTGAAGGAAATCCGCAAGAAAGCAGAGGCAAAGGCGGATTCTAAGGCGGCTACGGAGCTTGCGAAGAACTTGCAAATAGTTCGTTGGGCAAAAGGCCGCGTGCTGGAAGAAATCAATAAGCAGAAAAAGGGCGTCAAGACAAAGGCTCCTGTGGCCGCCTTGGAGAAGCTGATAAGGCTTGAATTACTGCTCATGGGCAGGCCGGACAGCCATACAGAGATCACGGCAGAGGGCGAGAGCCTGAGAGATAAGACTACTGAGGAGCTTATGGCGATGCTAAAAGAGATACGGGGAGCGTTACCGGCCAATGATAACGGTTGAGGCGATTAAGGCCGAATTGAGGGCGAGAGAAAAAGCTGCTGAGATCGAATTGGCACGCCGGGGGCTGCTGCCGTTTATACAGGCGACTTTTCCGGGGGGGTATGAGACTAATTGGCATCACGTGCTGGTCTGTGATGAGATCGACCAGTGGCTAAAGTCCGCAGAATCGTACAATCTCATGCTGTCCATGCCGCCAAGACACGGGAAATCGGAGATTTGTTCGAGACACTTGCCTGCGTATATTTTCGGGCAAAACCCGGATGCACATATCATCGCCGCGTCCTATTCCGGCGACCTCATAAACGCCATGAGTCGGGATTGCCAGAGGATTATGATTAGCCCGGAGTACCGGCAGATTTTCCCCGAGACGGCTTTGAGTACAAGGGGCAACCGGCAGGACGAAACGGCGATCAGGCGGGCGGAGGAATTTACGGTAATGCACTACAAGGGGCACTATCGAGCGGCGGGCATCGGCGGCGGCTTGACGGGCCGGGGCGGTCATTACGGGATTATTGACGACCCGGTAAAAGACCGCAAAGACGCCGAGAGCGAGACGGTGAGGCAGACGTGCATCGAGTGGTACACGAGCGTTTTCCGTACCCGTATGGAAAAAGGCGGTCGGATTCTGCTCCTTATGACGCGATGGCACACAGATGATTTGGCGGGTTGGGCTATCAAGAAAATGCAAGACGACCCGGAGGCGGATAAATGGAAAATCATCGTCTTTCCGGGGGTGTTCGAGCAAACCGAGTACACACACCCGAAAGACCCGCGAAAGCCGGGAGATCCGCTATGGCCGGGCAAGGTGGACTTGAAGGAGTTGCGGCGGATTCGGGCGACCTTGACAAAGTACGAGTGGGCGGGCCTGTATCAGCAGCGGCCTACTCCTGCAGGCGGAGCGGTTATCAAGCGGGAATGGCTGAAGGTGATTGAGCCGGACCAAGTGCCGGGCGGTCTGTTTTGGGTGCGGTATTACGATCTGGCCGTATCGAAAAAGACGAGTGCCGACTATACGGCGAGCGGAAAAATGGCTCAAGATCAGTTTGGCAATATCTACGTTCGCAGCTTCATCCGTGAGCGTATGGAGTGGCCGGAAGCTCGAAAAGCGATTATCAACGTAGGAAAATCCGAGAAAATACCCGTTGGAATCGAGACGTGCGGCACACAAAAAGGCTTTTTTCAGGACTTGATAGCAACGGCGGAAGCGTCTCGAATACCGCTGTTCGCCTACAATGAGGACACCGACAAGCTGACAAGGGCGTTGCCCTGGGTAGCTCGATGCGAGGCGGGTAAGTTTTTCATCGTCCGGGGCAAGGGGGTTGACAACTACATAGACGAATTGGTAGAATTTACGGGTCAAGGCGATTCGCACGATGACCAGGTCGATTGGACCTCCGGGGCGTATCGCATGTTAGGCGAGTATGTAGAGCCGAAGTTATTGGAACTGGGTCAATATGCTTGAGGTTCTTGGAATTTGTTTTTTGGTGGTCATTGGGGCCTACGCTTATGGTGCAGGGAAGGCTTTCGTTACGGCAATGCTGAAGGAGTTGCGGCAAGCGAACGATGCCAAGGCGCCAAAAAAGCAACCGGCACAGCAGGAGACGCGGGGCAAAATCCATTTCAAAATGCACGGCATTACGAATCCGGTTATCGTTGAGACGTTTTTTCGGAACTTCGACCAGGGGGTTACCGAGACCAGCCACTGCCCGGACTTCTATGACGGCAGCGTTGAGGTTACGTTTGAAATTACCCGCTGCAAATTCAGCGAGGCTTTGAGAAAAGACCTGGAGGAGGCGAATTTCGTGGTGGGAGAAGATAGGTAACTGCCCGTTGTGGCGGTCTAACTGAGTCGCCCGCATAGCACCGAGTAAGGTGCTGATTGGTTATTTCAGAGGCAAACACAATGGGTAAGATGCTTGAATTTATCATGCCGGGGCTTGCGGCAAAGAGGGCGAAACAGCTTGCGGAGCTGTACAAGACACGGGCTATAGTTAAGCTGTTGGAGAGCGTGCCGGAGTGGGCTCAGGATGACGATGAGAACGAGTGGTATAATCTCGGCGAAAAGTACGAGACATATACCGAAGAAGATTTGCAGACGCTCAGGGAGAACGTCAAAAAGCTCTATTACACGAATCCGTCCGCCAGGGGGATTATTGAGGATATGGTGCTGTTTGTGGTGGGGCGTCATGCAACGATGGTCCCGGAGGACGAGAAGGCGTTAGAGTATTGGGCGGGGAAGAAATCACAAGGCGGAAAGCCGACAGGTGACGAGGGTTGGGTCGATAAGAACAAGTGGGATAAGCGGGCGAAAGAGGCGGTGCGTAGGATATTCCGGGACGGAGAGGTGTTTATTCGATTCTTTGAGGCGCAGGACGGCGGGGAGATACGGTTTATTGAGCCGGACGAAATCACCGACTACCAGAACAAGCACAGTTACGGGATTGAGGTTGACCCTAACGACGTGGAGAAGGTTATCAGCTATCGCCGGACGTTCTTCAGGGGGCAGGTGGAGTACCATGAAACGATACCGGCTGAGGAGATCGTCCATTGGAAGATTCTCTGCGATTCGAATGAAAAGCGGGGTGTGCCGTTTCTGATCGGAGTTGCCAAGTATATCAAGCAATACGAGCGGTGGTTGGGCGACAGGGTGAGGCTGAATCGGCTGCGGAATCTGTTCAACCTGATAATCAAGCCGGAGGGCGTAACGCCGGCCACGTTCAAGAGCAGCAATTTCAGCGACGAAACAACAACGCCGAGCGGCAAGACGCCCAATACGAAAATCCCGAAACCGGGGTCTGCCGTGATCGCTCAGGGAGTGGATTATGACTTTAAGAGCCTGGACCTGAACGCAACCGATACGGCTGCGGATGGCCGGGCTATCGAGAGGATGATTTGCAAGGGTACGGGGTTGGTTGAGGGTGTGGTGACGGGTGACTATTCCAACCAGAGCTTCGCATCGAGCCTGGTTGCCGAATCGCCGATGGTCAAGACTATCGAGAGTTGGCAGGATGAAGTCGAGGGGATGTTTCAAGAGGTGCTGAAAAAGATATTCGAGCTTGCAATATCGGCGGGTAAGCTGCCGGAAGGCACGAGCCTGAAAGCGGTTGCTAACTTCGCGACTATGGTGCATCGAGACGTCAAGGCGGACACCGAAGCGTATCAAATTCACAAAGAGAATCGGTGGGCAAGCAATAAGACGTTGAGCACTAAGCTCGGTTACGATTACGAGGACGAGCAGGCGCAGATCAAGAAAGAGGACGAGGAAGAAGATGAACGTATAAAGAAAATGGACGGGTACGGTATGCCCGGCGAGAATCCCAATCCGAATGAGAATCCTAAGAATAAGGAGCCTGAAGACAATGACAGACGAAGAAAAGAGCAGACTTGAAGAACTGACGAAGAAGTGCCTGAAGCAAGACGGGCAACCGAGAAGCAACGCCAACGAAGATGAGCTAACGGAGTTGGCTGTATTGCAGGGTAAGGCTGAGGCTGACGGGCAGCAAGGCGAAAACCCCGAACAGCCTAACCCAAACACCCCGCTCGAAGAAAACGAAGGCTCAGAGGCCGACACAGAGACGCCAAACGATGACTCTAACGGAACTGAGCCAGAAGAAGGCCCGAAGCCGGAGCCAGAAGAAGGCCCGAAGCCGGAGCCGGAAATGGACCTTACGGGTATTCCCGGCATTGCACACCGTCACGTCAAAGCCGGTTGCGTCTATCACGGGGTGGACGCTGAGGGCAATCACATTCTCCACAACGAGATCGGCTATCACCGGATAGCCAGTGACGGGATACAGCTTGACCTTCTCGGCGACGGATTGCCGGAGGAGTATCTTGCAAGCCTGAAAAAATGACCGATGCACAAAGGACAATCCAGAAGGCGGTGCTTGCCGCTCGGAAAGATTGGCTGCATTACACGGTAAAGCAGGAGCGTCAGATATACGCCCTGTTCGAAGATGCGGCTAACAGGATTCAGGACAGAATCCAGAAGTATGCGCGAAAAGGCAAGATACCGCCCTCTAGATTGGTTACCCTTCTTGGGGTAATGAATAATCCGCATCCAGATAGTATTCGAGGGGTGCTACGAGAGCTTAGGCCCAGACTTCAGAGCCAGATTAAGGGGGCTATGACACAGAGCGTAAACTTCGGCATGCAGACCCAAATCTACGGGCTGAGTAACGCTTCTGTGAGTTTGCCGCCCCATGCTCAGTTGGCTATCGGCAGCAGCTTTATCGGGGCGGACGGCAAGATCAGGACGTATGACGTGAAGCGCGAACTGTACAAGAATTCAACGTGGGCAAGGGTGAACACGGACGCTATGGACGCCTTGATGAGAACGCAGTACGGGCAGATAACGCTCAGTCAGAGGGTGTGGGATATATCGTGGGACGCTGAGAAACGGATACGCAATAGGGTCAATACTGCGGTGCTGTTGGGCGAAAGCCCGAATAAGCTGGCTTCCGACACAAAGCTGTTTCTACGCAATCCATACGCGAGATTTCACCGGGTGCGCAAGGACGGCAGGCTCGTTTTGAGCAAACCGGCCAGAGCTTATCATCCGGGCCGGGGTGTCTATCGGTCGGCGTATCAGAACGCCCGGAGAGTTGCCCGTACAGAAATGGCGAGGGCGTACAACGAGGGCACGGTGCGGTATGTTAAGCGGAAGAAATGGCTCAAAGGCTTTATCAGTCACGTTGGCAGCGACAATCCGGCTGAGTACGATGCTTCGGTCGATGGGAAGTTTTTCCCGAAAGATAGTCCCCCGATGATACCCTATCACCCGAATTGTATGTGCTATGCGACGCCGGTGTTCGTGACCGTGCCGGATGAGCAGCTTGAGTTTGCGCCAAGCCAAGAGGAATTTTACAAGGACACAGGAGCAGCAGTTGCCTGACGATTTGACACAGAAGGAGAAAGTTGATTTGATGGACGTGTTCGCACGCCAAATAAAACAGCGTGCTATGGAGTTACAGTATGGCTCTTTAGAAATCCGATTTACAGTATCGCAGGGCGTGGTCAAGCAGGCCCGTCTTGTTAGTCGGGAGGAAGTTTTGACACCCTTCTAGCATAGAAACCAGTGACCTATTGAGGCGGTTGGTTATTCGGCAGTTGAGTTTCTGCCAGATAATCCGCCGCCTTTTTTTGTGGAGCCAAAATGAATAGGATAACGTGCAAGATCAGTTTCAAGGAAGCTGTTTTCGAGGACGATAAGCCGGTGATTCGCGGTGTTGTGCTGTTGGGGGCGGAGAGCAGGAACAACCGCATATACACGCCTGAGTGCATGAAGAAGGCGGTGGGGCTGTACGAGAATGTGCAGGCGTTCGTGAACCATCCGACTAAGGCGGAGGAAAAAGAGGGCATAAGGGACGTGATGAAGTTGGCGGGGAAATACGTCAATGTCCGGTACGAAGGGGGGAAGGTGCGGGGCGATTTTCACGGCTTGGGCGGTGATGTGGTTGCGAAGAAATTTGTGGCGGTGGCCGAGAGTATGCCGGAGATCGCGGGGCTGAGCCACTGTGCAAGCGGACAGATAAGAAAAGAGGGCAAGGTTGAAATAGTCGAGAACATCGACGAGGTGTATTCGGTCGATTTGGTGGCGAATCCGGCCACAACGAACGGAATGTTTGAGAATGAAAATCCAGAAGAAGGAGAACAAAGCATGGATTACAAAGATGTCACAATGGTCGGGTTGAAAGAAAGCCGGACTGATTTGGTTGAAAAGTTGATTTACGAGGGCAAGGCGTCTCGGGACGATGAGATTAAGAAGCTCACTGAGGAAAACGACGCCCTGAAGGCCAAAGTGGACGAGATGCAGGTTTCCGAGGCTCTGCGGGCGAAAGAGGCCATTGTCGATAAGGCTTTGGACGATAGCGAGTTGCCCAAGGAAGCCAAGACGGACATTTTCCGCGAGCAGTTGCTCAAGATCGAGGTCAAGGACGGCGAGAAGCTGGAGGAGAAGATCGACGAGCTTATCGCAGACCGCATGACGGTTCTGAGCGGTGAGAAGGGCGTTAAGAACAACGTCGAGAAGAAGCGGGAAGTGAAAGAGGGCAAACAGGACGCGGCGACGGTTGCACGCGGGCTGAAGGGCGGAAGCCTACTCTGATAGAAGCATAAGCCGAGCAAGGCTATAGCGATAGACGTAATTGACAATTTTTTGTGAACTTCTGAAGGGAGTTTGAAGATGGGTAATGCGAACAGATACCGTAAAGGTTGCCGGATGCTTATCGAAGTGCCGATTGCCAGTGCGACGGTAGTCGAGAAAGGCGACTTCGTTTTTATTGAAGGCGGCTATGCGACTACTCCGAGCCTTAAGTTTCCGCAAGGCTCCGAGGGTAGCTCGGCGAAAAACTGCCGAAACGTGGGAATGCAGCTTTTTGGCGGGATTGCCGAGGACGCATCGGCGAGCGGCGACACCGACAATATCCTCGTGGACATTAGCCAGCAGGCTATTTACGAATTTGTACAGGCGACGGCGGCGGATATAAGTATCGGCGACCGCCTGGAGATCACGGCCAATAGCACGGCATCGGCAAGCTGGACGTTGGCGGACGATTCGGTTGGTGCGGGAACGGATAACCCGTTTGCGGTGTGTGTGAAAAACCACGATTCGGCTGAAGGCACGGGGATTATGTGCCGACTGCTTCCGCAAAAGCTGCTGACAAACGCAAGCTGGAACTAATTTTTTTCGCAATAGCGAGAACTTTTAAGAGCCGAAAAGAAGTCCAAACCATTTGGAGAAAGACAATGAGTTTTGAGAATAAAGTAAGAAAGCTCAAAGAGGTTATCGGGGCTGAAGGCGGTTTCGATGAGTTTATGAAGCCGGGCGGACTGTTCGAGCGGTTGACCGAGGTGCAGGAAGGCAAAAAGGCGCCTCTCATGGAGCCGGAAGATTTCTCGATAAAAGAAATCTTCGAAGCGGTCAACACGAGCCAGTTCCCGATTATAACGGGAACGCTGCTGAGCAAGAAGATTCTTGCGGGATATAACGAGTATCCGGGCATTGCGGATAGGCTCGTTACGAAATTCACCTCAAGCCTGAAGCTCGATACCATTCCGGGCGGTTTCCTGAAGGGCGACCTTGAGGATATTCCGGAGGGCAAACCGTATCCGCATTCCGCAGATATGGCGGAGAAGTACGTTACCGTTGCCGGTAGCAAGCGGGGCGAGATTCTGGATATTACGATGGAGATGATCAAGTTCGATCAGACCGGGATTATCCTTATGCGTGCCGCAAAATTCGGGCGACGGGCTGCGAAAGACCGCGAGAAGGCGGTGCTGTTCACCGTTCAAGACGCTACGGTGTCCGGCAAGAATTACTATGCTTGGTATCCGAGCGGTTCCCGGCTTGCCCTGTACTACGCGACCGATAGAACGTCTGCGTATGTGGACGGCACGGTGTATGCCAACCAGATCACGGACGCTTTGGCGGACTATACGGACATCGACGCGGCGGACGCCCTGTTTGCGCTTATGATGGACGAGAACGGCGACCCTATTGACGTGGGCGAGAATATGATTTTGCTTACGTCGAGGACGTTGAAGCAGACGGGCCGGAGAATTGTGGGCGAGGAATATCTGCCCAACAACAGTGGTACCAGCGTCGGCTACCACCAGAAGAATCCGTATGCCGGGACAACGCACCTGTTCAGTCCGTGGATTGACAAGGTATCCAGTAACGATTGGTATTACGGCGACTTCAAGGAGCAGTTTATCGAGAAAGTCGTTTTCCCGTTGCAGGTTCTTACTCGTAAAGACGAGAAGAATCCGGATGCGTGGGAGCGGGATGTTGTAGCGTCTTACAAGGTTAGGCGCTTCTCCCAGGTCGGTGCGGTTGACAACCGCTACGTCGTCAAATCGACGGGCGGAAGCTAATAGGATTTGATCGTCGGGCGGCGATTCGGTGTTCCTTCAAGGTGGGCCGGTGTGGTGGCAGACCGGCCCACCAGTATTGAGGCTGTATATGGCGGCGATGACGCTTGCACAAGTTGAGACGAAAATAAATGCCCTGCTGGAAAGCCCGCAGGTCGATTATCGCAGCGGCGATCTACAGGTTAGTGCGAGCCAAAAGCTAAAGCAGTTGTTGGCATACCGGGAGCACCTGTTGAAGCATCCGGCGGCGAGCCAAGCGTTTGTGTCTATGGATTTGGGCACGAATGAATTCGGCATTGAAACGGGCGAGTTCGAAGATTGAGAATTAGGAAAGTGAGACGGCCATATTTCATTCTGCTTATGACGTTGCTTAACGGGTTATGTCTGGGTGATACTGAGGTCTCGCAATGGGGCATCACCGTTAAGTTCGCGGACGATGAGACGGTGGGGCAGTTCGTCAACGGGGATTATTACGTTGTCGGGCAGGTGAGTATTGTGAATGTGGACCCATGCTGCTCTTCTACGCGAGACGACGAGCAGATTCGCAACGGGGCCATGATAGACCCGAACGCGGGCGGCGACGGGAGCGAGAACGTGGCGACAACTGCCCATGGCTTCGACAGCCGGATAAGCGGATGGGATGCGACGCTCAATGTTGCTTTGCCGGGTGACGCCAATATCACGAGCGAGAACCCCCTTGTCATCGACCCTAACGCCTCCTTAGTCATCGGCAAGAGCGATAGCACCGAAAACATGACCGACTACATGATTCTGACGGTCCTGGACAAAGCGCCGGCTGCGAACAGCTTCCGGCCCGCATACGCCGAACACCCCGACAAGACCATTCAATACACGATTGCCGATGTGAATTACGACGCCTTAGCGGACCTCGATCCGTGCGGGACGGAGCCATCGTGGGACGATGCGAACTCGTGGTTCCAATACCCCAATATCTGCATATCGACCAGTAATCCGGGCGCTGCCATTGCCGGGGACAGGCACTCCGTTCACGACGACTTCGCGTGGCGGCTTTATAAGGTGCTCTTAAAGTGCAATTCGGACTACACCGATGCCCAGAAGCGTGACGCCTTAATCCACGTATGCCAGAATGGCATAGATATTTGGGGCATAATGAACGAGAACGCGGGCGGGCGTGGGCAGTTCTTTCAGTTCGGGGCCTTCAATTTGGGCAAGAAACTCTGCGTAATCGCGACCGCGCAGATACTCGGCGACACTACGATGATGAACACGATCCAGACGAAGATGGGCGAATACGGCTACTCGAACAAGGGGGACGATACGTGGCCTACTCTGACAGTGCCGAGCGATTATATTCATAACAACGAAGACGACGGTGTATTTTATTTAGCCGACTGGGACACGCTCGATACCCCTTACACGGTCTATTACACTTACGATGTCTGGGAGGCGGCGGGGACGGTCAAGGTAGAGGACGGCAATCAATATGTTATCGGGACGGACTGCAATTTCTTCGATGCGAAACAAGCGGGGTTCGAGGCATGGACTGACGCGGGTGACTGCGATAATCAGAATTGTAATTCGGAGGGATACCGCCATCAATTGGGGACATGGTTCGTTGTCGATGATGAGGTCGTTACCGATACGGAGTTTACGCCCTACGCCGTTGCGGATTTCAATAGCACCACGTTCCTGACTCTGGATCGGGCATACGAAGGGGACAGCAACGATGCGGCGACTTACAAGCTCTGCCGCAGCGCCTTCTACGGCCACGGGGCGAAACGAAATTCCAACTGGCCCAACTGCTATCGTGCCATCGACTATAACGAGCCGACGAGCGACCTGCACAACTGGCCGGTGCTTGGTCTTCAGTACCTGGGCGGGGCGGGCTACGACCCGTCGCCCTGGAAACTGGATACGCAGTACGACGGATGCAACGATTACGGCGGGTACTACGGCAATAATGGGGCGTATTTCGGCGGGCAGGCCCTGGTTGTGCTGATTATGGGGCTCAAGACAGAGTGGAACAACGACGCATTTTTCGATTTTGCGGACAGGTGGGTGACTATAGAGGCCCCAACGCAGGGCGGAAGCGCTTTTGCGGGGACTTACGAAGAAGATATGTGGGAGGAGTATCGGGGGGATTACGGGGATCTGTGGACGGAGCCGAGCGAAGAAGGCGAGTCAACAACTTACGTTTTGGGGATATATCAATGAAACGACTAATCATAATTCTGTTGGAATTGACTTTTATTGCAGGCGCGTTTGCGGCTGATGTTACGAGATATGTTGATACCGACACGCCTGCAGCGAAGGGGGACCAGGACGGCACTACATGGGACCTGGCCTACGATAGCGGGGCGGCTTGGGATGCGAACGAGGCTACAGACATTACCGGGGTTGGTAATCACTATGTGTATTTTCGTGCGAGCAGTGGCACGGCGGATACGTCTCAGATGTTTATAGATTCGGACTGGACTACCGACGCTACGCACGGGATTTATCTGCTCATGGACGGTGAGAACGGCAGCGACCAACATTCAGGAGTTTGGGATGCTAATCTGTATCGGCTGGAAGTCAGCAACGCCTATCCCCTGTATATTCGCGACGACCATGTGACGGTTCGCGGCCTCCAGATACGGACACCGGCAATCGACGGGGGGGACCACGTGCTTCATTGTAATTATCAGTCTGCCGACGCGACAATCTACATCGAGAAGTGTATTATTCGCGGGGCAAACGACGTTGACACTGCACAGAACGGCATCAACACGGCCGACGCGGACGGGAAAGTCTATATAAGCAACAACATCATATATGACTTTGACGGGTCGCCTCAGAGCCGTGGAATATGCGCGGACGGGGACGAAGTGTTTATCCATAATAATACGATACATAGATGTTTCGTGGGGATCAGTGATGGTTCTCCCTCTGATAGAGGCACCGTTGTAAAAAACAACATCTGCATCGATGCGGCGTATAGTTGTTATTATACGGGCGGTTCATGGGATGCTAACTCATGCAATAATCTCTCGGACGATACGACCGCCCCCGGCGATGCTAGCGTGCACAGCGTCGAGCCGACGTTTGTCGATAAGGCGAACTATAATTTTCACCTCGCCTCGAACGATACGAACGCCAAGGATGCCGGGGCGGACCTCGATCCGGACGGCAGCGGATTCTATAACGTAGAGGTCGATATCGACGGAGACGACCGCGACACCGTAGGCGGGGGGACCTGGGATATCGGGGCGGATGAGTACGACCAGAGTGGAAGCACTCCGATTTCGGCAATCTTCAACAATTACAGACGAAGGAGACAATAACATGCAACTCAAAGCACAATGGTGGATTCCCTTTATAGTGATCGTAACTCTGATAATCGGGCTCTTGTGTAACCGAGCGGCGGGCGAGATATGGCTTAAGCAGAGCACGGCGGTAACCGTTAAACTCGGACCGTTCATCGACGAAGACGACGGTAAGACGGCCGAGACCGGGCTTACTATTACCCAGGCCGAAGTACGAATCAGCAAGAACGGAGGGAACATAATTCAGAAGGACAATGCAGACGCCCTCGGCCACGACGAACTCGGGGTTTACGACTGTAATCTAAGCACTACGGATACCGGGACGTTGGGGCGGCTCAAGGTGTTCGTACACGAGAGCGGGGCCGGGCCTGTGTGGGAACATTTCATGGTAGTTCCTGCAAATATTTGGGACAGTTATTTCAGCACCGACAAACTCCAGGTGGATATAAATCAGGTGGCGAATGATGCAATTACCGACAACGGGGACGGGATGCTCGAGGTCAACGTCGAAAAGATAGACGATGACGATGCTTCTCCGCCTAACTTGGAAATAATGTTTGACGCTACGGATTTCGCAAGCTGGTACAACAGCACCGACGATCTTGTTCGCACGGACGTTAACCAGGTGGGCGGCACGGATGTGCCGGTTCCTACAGCTGAGCTGGTGAATGACGGAGGGTCGGTTGCTGAGGTCGGTAACAGATTGCGGTATGAACTAGAGAAGGCGGTTGACGGTGACCCGAATGCTGGCAGTATAGCCGAGCGAATCAAGACGATGGACGATGCTTTTACCGCTACGCGGGGCGGGTATCTTGATAAGCTCAACGTAAGCGGGACATTGGCTCATTCCGACGCGGCCTCTACCTATAAAGCTACCGGGTTTTCCACTCACGGCGCGGCTGACGTGTGGACAAACGGAACGCGGACTCTCACAGCTTTGGATGAGGATGACACGACCATCGACATGAACGGCACTACCATCGGAACGGTCGATACGCTGACGGGTCATACGGCACAGACGGGCGACACCTACAGCCTGGCAAATAACGAGACTTATGGCTTCTCAGCGATAGAGACGCTTGTCGATGGCATAGAAACAAAGACTGACAACCTGCCTACTGACCCGGCAGACGATTCGGACATTGATGCCGCTATTGCTGCTTTGCAAACGATTGTGCAAGACGCAAATGATAACACAAAAGCAATAGTTGATGCTATTCAAGCAAAGACTGACAACCTGCCTACTGACCCGGCAGACGATAGCGATATAGACGGGCAGTTGGCAAACATACAGGCTGAGGTTGAGAACATAGATGGTGAAGCCATGAGAGGTACGGACAATGCGGCTTTGGCTGCAACGGCGTTGTCAAACACCACTTGGACGGATGCGAAGGCGGGTTATATTACAGGGGATGTTTACGCGAGAGTCGGAGAACCGGCAGGCGCTTCGATTGCGGCTGATATTGCTGCCGTTGGCATTGATGCAAACAACGCGGCTATTGATGCAAATACTGCCGCTCAAGGAGCTGGTGGTGCCGGTGCTACGGCTCAGCAGGTGTGGGAGTACGCAGATCGGCAGTTGACGGCGTTGGATGAGGACACGACTACTATTGATATAAATAATACGGCGGTCGGTTCTGTTGAGGGGGCCGTTGGCTCCGTGACGGGCAACGTGGGCGGGAACGTGACGGGAAGCGTAGGCAGCTTGGCAACGCAGGCGAAAGCAGATGTGAACGCGGAAGTCGATACGGCGTTGAGTGATTACGATGCTCCGACAAAAACGGAGTTTGACAGCGGCCTTGCTGGGCTTAACGACCCAAGCGAAACAGAAATAGTCGCGGCGTTGATGGGTGACACCGGATTCACTGCCGGTGGGACTATGACGTTTGAAGAACTGCTCAAATTCACGGCGGCATGGCTAATCGGGGACTGGTATGACAAGGTTGGTGATAGCACGACCCAACAGATATTAGACCCGGATGACGGTGCGACGGTTATCCTTGAGATTCAGGCGAGCGACACCTCGCCATATAAGCAGATAAACACCTCTCCGTAAGGACTGATATGGGTGTAAAAGACAACATTGCAACGGGCGGGGCAATGTCCGGTGTGCCGGTTACGGTTGCAACGGGCGGGGTTATCGACGAGGTCGGCGACGCTGTAGCATCGACGCCAAGCGACCTTGTTAGCAATATGATTTCCGACCTGACGATGATACTCACTGAGTTGGGGTGCAATATACTCGTGCAGCGAAAGACGGACACATGGAGCGGAGGCAGGGTAACGTCAACAAGCTGGAGCTATGTCTATCGCAGCGTGTCGGGGGTATGGCAACCCGTTGACGGTAAGACCGTGATACAAGAGCGGGGCATGACTATTAAGAGCGTCGCAATGGTGCAGGTGGCTAAGACGACCGACATCGAGGAAAACGATAAGGTTAAGAAGGTAGGTGGAAGCGATGAGTTTCGCGTGAATTACGTCAAGGAATTCATAACTCACAAAACCGTGTATCTCACAAGGGCGGGAGGGATGCGATGAAGCATATTGCGGGAATGAGTGAGGTCCTGGCTAACCTTGTCAAGAGGCAGAGCAAGGTTGTGGAGAAGGTGGCTGAGGCTACGGAGAAAGCCTGTGTGCAGGTCGGTATCGACGCGGCAAGCGACCATACGCGGGGCTTTGCTCATGCAGTGGGGCGGTACGAGAATCAGACAACGACGCTGACGCGGAGCTTGTTGCAGGCTCCTAAAGCGGTCAAGGTGGAAAAGGACGAAGTGATTTTCTCGGTCGGCTCCAACGTGGAGTATGCCATGCATGTCGAGGCGATATACCCGTATCTGTGGCCTGCGGCGGTGGGGAATAAGCGGACGTTTAAGGAATTCTTGGCGGAGGCTTTGAAATAAATGGCTACGCTGAAAGAAGCATTATATACGGTGCTCGAAACGGACGCCAAGATAAACAACGCCGCGAATCTCGGCGGCATGATCGGGCTGTCCGCCACTGCTCCCTATGGCGTGCATTTCAGGAATCCGCCTGAAGAAATCAACTTCGGCAGCAATTCGATAATCACCTATTTCATAAACTCGATGGCCGGGCGGAAACCGGCAGGACTGCGGAACATTTACGTCAATATCACGGCGTGGGGTGATAATTACGAGGATATTCTTGAGAGGGTGTACGAGCTGTTGCACCAAACGACCTTGACCGGAGTGACGGATTATAAGCCGTTGCTGGTCGTTTGGGATTGGGCGGGGCCGGAGTTGTATGATAACGAGTTGCGGATTTATTATCAGCAGCATAGGTATCTTTTGAAGGGACTCAAATTATGACGCCACACGAAAGAGCATTAGAGGCGGTGAAACAGTATCTGTTGCCGGGCGATACGGTAGAGGTTACGAGTAGAAGTGATTGGGGGTTTGCCGAGCTTGGAATAAGCCAGATGGTAGTGGAGCGATTTCTGAGCGATTGGCGGAAGCCGGTCAATAATGTGCTGTTGCATATCTTGGCGGGGGAGGGGGTCGAGATGGACAAGGTGCTTGCCGTTGTCCAGAAGGCGTGCAGAGTGGGAACGCGGGTTTTGGTGCTTGAGCATAACCCGGACAGCAAGGACTTTCACGGGGACAACAACGTCAAGACCGGCAAGATCAACGATATACAGCGGACGGTTTTTGTCGATGGTTATTGGGGGGAGTGGGTGAAATTCGATAAGCGGAATATGCTGTTTGTAGTCACTACCATAAAGCACGTTGACGAATCGCTTTGGAGCATATCACAGCCGGAGCTTGTGGATGCTCTGAATTTCCAATATGAGAACGGGCTGCCGGAGAAGGATAGAAATATCTTTTGCCAGAGCAGCGAGAAGCAGCCGAACAGTGACCGGCTGTTGTCCGAATATACGGCGGACGTTCTTGACACAATCCCGGCAGATAAGAGCCTGTATATGGTTGTGGGCGGCATGATGTTTCTTGACCTGTTGGCCGAGACGAAAACGGAGCGGGATATTGTGCTGCTCGATTTGAGCTTGCCGCAGCTGCTTTATGCGATGATGGTGGTGGAGATTATCAAAGAGGAGCCGGACAATGCTTGGTTCGAGGGGGTATTGATGGGAGCGATGCCGAGGGCGAATCTGAGCAAGGTCGGTACGTTTGTTGACACTGACCTCCTGCTGCAATGGCTGAGGGATTCCGAAAATTACATACCGCGTCCTGATAAGGATATGACGTGGCGGAATATCGTCAAGATCGGGCATTGGCGGCAGAACTACCGCAACGTGCGGAAAAGGCTGCTCAGTGACCGGATTTGGTATCATTGGGGCGGCCTGGATAGTATCAAACCGAGCAGGGGGGATGTTGTATATACCAGTACGCTTAGCCGAGAGCGTTGGGAGCAGTTGTGTGATAGGTGCATGGTGATCGAGGCGTGCAGCGAGAGGGATGTGCCGATGTTTGCGGAGGAGGTGGCGGTATGAAATTGGCGTTTGTCTATAACATAGATGACGTGGGGATGAGCGGTACGCACTGGACGAACAACGCCTATCGGTTCTTTATTAAGGGGCTGACCAGATTTGCAGGGATAGAACACGAGACATTTGCCGTGCGGCAAGAGGTAGATTGCAAGCGGTTCGCAGGGTTTGATGCGGTGATATTCTACAGCTTGGAGAACCTGTGCCCGATTGGGTTGGATAAACTGAATGCGATTAAGGTGGTGAGGGCGCCGGACCCGCACGCTATCACGCTGGAATGGGTGCAAACGGTGGGCAGAGGCAAGGTTGACCTGATTATCAATCACCACACGCCGGAGTATATGTACAGCTATTTACCGACATGCTTGAATTACGAGCAGATCATATTCGGCATAACCAAAGAGCTTCACACCAATCCGCCGTTTGACAAGAGGCTCAACGCAATCGTGCAGGCCGGAGAGATCGGGCGGGACCAATTCTATCGGCTGAGAAAGAAGTGCTGTGCGTTACAGGGCGTGGAGCACGTAACGAAATCGTTCGGTTACACCGGCGATAGATACCCGGCATTGCTGAGCCAGTACAAGGCGGGCATTGCGGCTTGCACGGTGTCGAGTGTGTATAAGTATTTCGAAGTGCCGGCGTGCGGGTGTCTGAGCTTCATGGAAGTGAACGAGAGAAACGGGTGTGATAATTTGGGCTTCGTTGACGGTAAAAGTGCGGTGTTCATAAACGAATCCAACTATAAATCGAAAATCGCTGAGTACGTCGCGGACCCCGATAATCCGCGTTGGAGAGCGATAGCCCGTAAAGGCAGACAAGTAGTTATGACGCAGTACGAAAACGAAGCCCAAATTGCCAAGTTGCTCAGAGCGATAGAGGAGGTGGCGGTATGAGTATAAGCCGAGAGACCTTGGAGCGGTTTGCCTACAATGACGTTTTCGTTGAAACGGGTACGCATATCGGGCGCTGTGCTGAGATGGCAGCGGAACTGTTCGGATTGGTGTGGAGCTGTGAGATCAACGAGGAGTATTTTGAAGCCGCTTGTGAACGCTGCAAAGATCTAGATAACGTGGTGCTGCTTTGCGGGGACAGTGCCGAATTGCTGAAGGACTTATCTTTAGACGAACCGGCGACGATCTATCTGGATGCACACGGGAAGGGGGACAAGGGCAATCCCTTGATGGCCGAGCTTGCGGTTATCGCCGAGTGGCCGGTTAGGAACCACACGATCATCATTGATGATTGGCCGGACTACAGCCGAAACAGGGACGGAATAGAGGAAATCTTGAGGGGCGTGAACCCGGATTACACATTCAGGGTCATAGACGGATGGCGAGAGAACGCCAAGGCGATTGTCAAGGACGGCCTGTTTGTAGCGGAGGTGCGGCGATGAATAAATGCGAACATTTGACGGGACGCGACTGGATTGAGAAGGGTTATCTTCCTCAGCTTGCCGGGAGGGTGTTGTGGGTAGGTGTTGCGGAGCGCACGAAGCACTATCATACGCTCGTGCAGGAGCCGGAGAAGTTCGAGACTATCGACGTGGCTCCGATGCGAGAGAAATGGGGCGCTCCGAATAATCACCACGTCGGCGATTTCTTGGAGTTCGAGACTATCAGGGAATACGACCATATCGGGTTGTACGGATTAGACCCGATGTACACGCCTAAGAATGAGCCGAATTGGTTGGTCTGGTCGGTCAAGATGATCGAGTGGACGTTGCACCTGTTGAAGCCGGGCGGGACGCTGCTGTTCGGGGGATATACGGCGAAAAGGACGGGTGAGATTTTCTTGGCGGTCCAGGATTGTGAAAAGCTGTTTGTAAGGGAAGTGAACATCAACGGAAGGAACTGTTTGAAGCTATGGGTACGAAAGAAAAAATCTTAGGGGTGTTTGCGCACTGCGACGATGAGATTGTCTGCGGCTGGCCTGTTATGCAGCGGGAAGATGCAGAGTTGCACCTGCTGACTGTCTGCGATAAGGGCGAACGCGGTGAAGCTCTGAAAAAGGTTTGCGAGCGTGCCGGGATTCGGCACGTCGAGCATGAGTGCGATTTCAAGCCTCGATTTTCCCTGGACAGGAGCGGGGCCGAAACGGTGACTATCGCCCGCCTTGTGGCGGAGGCGGTGAAGGAGATTAAGCCCGATGCGGTGGTTACGCATAACCAGTGGGGTGAGTATGGACATCCCGACCATGTATTGCTGAGCCAGATCGTGAGGAATTACACGACGGGGACGCCGGTGCTTTGCACGAGCTTGGACATTCCGAGCTTGGTGTGGCTCAAGCGGCGGGTACGAGAGGTGGACATTATCGAGAAGATCACCGGGATAGATAAGAACACGGATTTTTGGCATACTGCAAAGGCGATATACGGGCGCCATTGGACTACAAACCACTTCATCAACAACGGAAGCGGTCGAACGGCGGTGGTGTACGAGGCCGGGCCGGATGAGGGGCCGGTGAAATTGATACGGAATATGGCGGTGTGGCTGTGCGACCAGGCGGGCTGGGCGTTCTATAATCAGGCGACGGCGTTGGCGAGGGAAATGAGCGGTTACGCTCACAGAGTGATGTATTTGGAATTCGACGGGCAGGGGCGGACTTACTACTTGAGGCCCAAAGACACGGCGGACGCGGAGCGGGCGGACGTGATTATTGCTATGACACCGGCAGCCTTGAAGTATATACCGCAAAGAGAGAACGTGGTGACGAGAATCAGCGGAAGGAGAAGCGTATGAGGCAGACGGCGGTGTTGAGCATCGAGAACGCTTTGAATTGGAGTTGGGGGATGGCGATACGCGACTTGATCGGGGCGATGAAGGCGTGGCGATTCGTGAGAATCGTAAGGCGGCTAAAGCATCCGATTGACGATGATTTGATCGACTATTTTCCGGTCAGTCTGCTGCAAAATGTGGACAATATGAACTTGATTAAGAACCATAAAAGGAAGGTGGCTTGTAGAATGGGCGGCTTGGTTATAGATAAAAAGACGGCTCCGAAGGGGCGATACGATAACGAACTGGCACAGGTAGGGGCGGTGATTGCAACGAATCAAGAGCTTTACGAGATCGCGGCAAGGGTGAACGGCAATACGCACCTGATACCGAACGGCGTCGATTGCGATTTGTTCAGGCCGAATCCGCATAGGCCGGTGCGTAAGTTTACGGTTGGCTTTGCCGGGAACATTACGGGGATGGGAGGCAATTACAAAGGTTGGCAATACTACGTTCAGGCGTGTATGCAGCTGGAAGCGGACGGGAGCGTGGGGCATATCGAGAGGCTTCACGGGGGCATTAAGGGAACGCATCAAGAGCAGGTTAGCCATGAGGATATGATTGAAAACTTTTATTGGAAGATTGACGCACTGATTCTCCCGAGTAAGGGGGAAGGATGCAGCAACGTGACGGGTGAGGCGATGGCTTGCGGTGTTCCGGTTCTGATAACGAAGGTGGGGTATCACGGTGAAATGTTGGAGGACGGGGTTAATGCGCTGTTCATCGAGCGCGATATGACGGACATTGCCGAAAAGGTCAGAATGGTAAGAGACGACCCGGAATTAAGAAAGCGGCTGAGTGAGAACGGACGGGCTTTCGTATTGGAGCACCAGAACGTGCATGAGGTTGCGAAAGAATACGAGCGGGTATTTAAGACCATAATTCAAAAGGAGTAATTCGAAATGAGTGACGTAAACAAAGTGACACTTGGAAACGGGACGCTGTATCTGGACGGTACGGAAGTGGGGTATCTGTCCGGGGCCGTGACGCTTGAGTACGGCAGGGATATTATCGAGTTCAAGCCGAGCAACGAGATGGGGCCGGTGAAGCAGTTTGTCCGGGGCGAGTCAATGATTCTCAGGGCGGAAGTGGCTCAGTTGGAAGCGTCTAATTTGAGGCTTGCTATGGGTATCGCCGAGGCGGTGAGTGCCAGCACGAGTTATCCGGGCTTCGAGAATTCGCCTACTGGCGGCAGTTACTCTCCACCGGATTCGGCGAGCTATGACGTCCTCAAATTCGGCGGGTCGAAATCCACCGATGAAATGCCCTTGCGGTTCGTGCATACGAGGCCCAACGGCAAGGATGTTGTGGTCTGTATGTATAATGCGGTTGCAACGCCGGAAATCAGCATCCCCTTCAACGATGAGGATGTAACGGTGCACGAGATTGCGTTCAAGGCTTTGCATGTGACCAGTAGAAGCGAGGGCGACCAGATTGGCTTTATCGCCGAGCAGGTTCAGGGCAGCTAAGTTTTTTTCGACTGGACGAGAACTGTTTAGAGTTTTCGGAGGCTTAGTATGTCTGGAACGGTTGGCGATATTAGGTTGGGAAGCGGCGATTTGTACCTCAACGGGGTGCGCGTCGGGTTTCTCAGCGGTGACGTGCTCCTTGCTTACGAGCGGTCGGGGTTCACGTTAAGCCCGGCTGGGTCGGCTTCTCAAAATCTCGTTGCTATTGGCAAGGCGAGTCTGAAGGCGGCACTGGCCGAGTTGTCAATGGAGCATTTGCGACTTGCGTTGGGTCTTGGCGGCAGTATTTCCACCAGCACCGGGGCGGCAAGCTATAACCCTGCCAGTTTTTCGTGGACCAGCTCCACCAGTTGGGAAGGTCTAAAATTCGGCAGGGATAGTCTGGACACAAGTACCGTACCATTGCTGTTCGAGCATACGAAAACGGACGGTAAGAAGGTGGCGGTAATGCTGTATCAGGCGGTTACGCCGTCGAAGCTGGTCCTGCCGTTTGCGGATAGGAACGTGACTGTCTATGACGTTGAATTTGTGGGCGTGCCGGACGAATCGAGGAGCCGGGGCGACCAGATCGGAATTCTAATCGAGGAAGTGTAGCTATGGCAAAGAAGAAGAAAGTGACGAAGCGTAAGGGCCGGGATTTGATGCAAGGCAAAATCCGCCTCAGTGAGGATTTGGTTATCGAGACGAAGCTGAGGCTCTGCGGGATTCTGTGGCTTGAGGAGAAATACGACCTCTCGCTCGAGCAGCTTTCCGAGAAGATCGGGGCCGGGGGCTTGCAGGACTTTGCGAACCTGCTGACGGCGTTGGCAATCGGGACGTACCCCGATGAGCCGGTTGAAGATTTGCAGAGGCGAATCGGCCAGCTTGAGCTTGCAGGGCTGAGCGATATTACGAGCGAAGTGGCCGGGCTGTTTCAGGTTTCGGTAAAAAACTCGAAAAGGCCAGCGAAAAAGCCGGTGACGGGGAACCTGGCGGAATAAGCTGGCCGGATATTTTTGTGAGTCTGAGTGCCGAGTTCAACTGGACGCCGGGGCAGATCAGGCGGCTGACGTTGCAGGAGCTTGTGCATTATCTTGACAGGTTGGGCGAGTGGCGTGAAAAGGTCAAGAGAACTGATATAGCGATAAATGAGATACGGATGATCCTCATGGCGTTTTTCGGTGCGAAAGAACAGGAGCCGGACGAGGATCCGGTTGCGAAGATGAGCGGTAAAATTCCGACCGCAAGCGTGCCTTCAGGAGCTATCGAGGCTTGGGAGAGGGCGGGCAGGCCGGAACCGCGTGCGTTTTTCAAAAAGTACAAGGCAAATCATGGATAACGATTTAGGTGAAATCAGAGTACGTCTTGCGGCGGATATGAAGAAGCTGAGCGACGGTCTGAAAAAGGCCGGCAGCGCAATACGTAGCTTCGGCAGATCGGTAGAAAGCTGGATGAGGCGGGCGGGGGCGGCGATTCTGCGGTTTGTCAAGAACGCGGCGACGAGGTTGCTTAATTTCGCAAAGCGAACGCTGAAGTATGTGGCGGTTGCGTTGACGGGAATCGGGATTGCATCGGTCAAGATGGCTATGGATGCGGAGGAAAGCGAAAACCTGTTTCGGGAATCTATGGGTAGGATGGGTGACGCCGCAAGAAAGTGGTCGGAGGAGGTATCCTCCGCTTTGGGCATGAACGCTTACGAAGTCCGTAAGAATATAGCTACGTTGTTTGAGATAACGAGAGCTATGGGGCTAACGGAGCAAGCCGCGTATGAGATGAGCCGGGAGCTGACGCTGTTGTCGTATAATTTGGCTTCTTATCGAAACTTGAAGCCGGAGGAGGCGTTTACAAAGCTGGTTTCTGGCATAACGGGCGAAAGTGAGCCGTTAAAACGCATAGGCTACTTAGTCAATGAGACGACGACTAAAGCCTATGCACTAAAAGAAGGCATTGCGGCATTAGGGGAGGAAATGACCATGCAACAAAAGGTGCAGGCTCGGTATGGCTTGATGATGGAGTTGATGGAAAACGTCCACGGTGACATGGAGCGGACGTTGGATAGCACAACCAACGTGTTTCGGTCTATCTGGTCTTTGCTCAAAGAGTTTGCCGTCTGGATCGGCAACGACCTAAAGCCTTATGTGACAGAGTTGGCTATATCGTTTCGGGATTGGTTCAAGAAGAACAGAGAGACTATTGCACAATTCGTAAGGGATGCGATTGCACGGCTCAGGGAGTTTACCGACTTCATGCGAGAGGATTGGAAAAAGGGCGTCAAGTACGGGCTTGAGGTGACGCTTGAATTGTTTCGGGGGTTTGCCAAGTCTTTGCAGGTGCTTCTCGAAGATTTGTTTATCTCGATAGGTGCGAATATCGGCGTATGGATTAAGAGGGGGCTTGCCCGAAAGGATTTGATGCAAAAGCTGAGGGGGCAGGCGTTGGATGAATTGAAGCTGGTGGAGTCACCCGATAGGCCGGGGCAGCGGGGCTTCATTCCCTTGCACGGCCCAACGGTGAAGATCGGAACGGGGCCGGAGGGCAAGAAGCGGCTTGCAGAATTGCAGAAACAGGCGGAGTCGCTTGCAGAGAGACGCTTTGCATCATACGAGCGGCATGGCTACTTCGAAAAGACCGTGCCGGGTGCGGAGGGGCCGGGTAATACTTTGAAGCGGCTCGGAGAGGTTGCCGAGCAGACGAAGAATCGTATCGCCGAGCTAACGGCGGAAACCGGTGCATTCTCCCGGGCGTCAACTCAACTGGTTCAAGTCTCGATGATGGCTGACCAGTGGCTTGAGGAAACCGGCGAGAGTGCGGAGGATGTGAAGCAGTCGTTGGCGGATATGGGACAAGGTTTGCAGGACGTCCAACAGGAAGCGGCGGCGGCGGGTGAGAAAATGCTTCGTTTCGCCAACGATGCCGAGCGCCACATGCACGGAGCCTGGAAGCGTATCGAGTATTCGATGGCCGATATGTTCGAGGGACTTATCGAAGGGACGAAAAGTGCGCGGGAAGCCTTTGCCGAATTTGGCCGGAGCATCGTCAAGTCTATGACTATGGCGGTTGCTGATATGATCGCTCAGTGGGTGATGTTCAAGGCGCTCACAGGTTTGGGGGGCATGTTCGGCAATGCCGCTCTCACAAAGGCCGGGCAGAGGATAGGCGACCCGGGAGCGACGGCGACGGTGCAGCATACTGGCGGCGATGTCGGCGTTGGAGCTATTCGACCTATGCCGAGAGGATTGCTGAGCATTGCGCCGCGTCTGCATGGCGGCTTGGAGGCGGATGAATACCCGGCGATTCTGCAACGCGGGGAAACGGTCAAGCGAAAAGGCGAGGGGGATGAGGGCGTGCAGATCGTTATCAACAACAATACCGGCCAGAAAATGAAAACGGGGCCGGGGGGCGTGCAATTCGACGGGCGTCGGTATGTGGTGGACATCGTGGTTGACGACATAAGCAACAGAAACGGGCCGATACGGAACGCGATAAGGGGTATGTGATTATGGCGACATTTCCGAGTTTGACACAGGGGCCGGGAGTACAGAGCTTCGTTGAGGAAGTGGCGGTTGACCCGACTCTGAGAAGCACTTTCGAGAATGGAAAAATCTGTTCGCGGGCACGTTTTACGGCAGTGCCTAAGCGGTGGAAATTTGTCATTGCGGGGCTTACGCCAACGGATAAGAGCACTTTGCAGGCTTTCGAGACGGACACGGTGAATTTTGGGGGCGATGCTTTTGACTGGGAGAATACCGACGACGGGACAACGTACAGCGTGAAGTTTGCCAAGCCGGTGAAGTACAGCTTGGACACTGCCGAGAAGGGTGTGCCGATTAAGCGATGGGTTGCAGAAATTGAGTTATTCGAGGCGAGTCCGACAAGCTGATGAAATCGTTACCGGCAAATCTGATTATCGAGAAGAACAAGACGAGCAGCAAATATGCTTGGCTTGTGTGTGTGGAGATTACGCTCAAAAGCGGTACGGTGCTGCGGCTGGTCAGAAATTATGAGGACGTGGCTATTAGAGAGGATGATTATGTCAAGGCGGGCTGCGTTGGGCACTGGAAGCTCAATGACGATGCGGCGGATACAACGGTTGTCGATAGCAGCCACAATAGCAATGACGGGGCCGCTCAGCAGAACACAGAAGATGTAACCACGACGGGGAAGATAGGCGGCGCCTTGAGCTTCGACGGGTCGAGCGACTACATCACGGTATCCGACCCAGCGGGCGGAGAGTTGGATTTCGGTTCGTCGGGGGATTTCTCGATTTCGGCGTGGTGTAGGAGTGACGGGACGGGCGTCAATCAGCGGATAGTGAGTAAGGGAAACTATTGGGTTATGATTACGGCAGGCGACGTGTTTCAGGCGGGTCTTACAGACGGGGTGGACGCGCAGGTTGCGGTCGGTGGTTCAAGTGATATGTGTGATGGTGAGTGGCATCATATTGTGGGCACGTTTGACCGGGACGGCGTCTTGACGGTATATCTGGACGGCACGGTGGAAGGGACACCGGCAGACATTAGCGGGGAAGGCGACATTGACAATAGCTACGATTTGCATATCGGGAGCCATGTAACCCCGTCGGACTATTTCAACGGCGACATTGACAATGTGGCTATTTTCAATCGCGTGTTAGCTGCGAAAGAGGTCCAATACTTGTACAACGCGGGGAATGGAACCGAGACGAATCCGAGGCTCTACACGGCGTTTCCCTTGATGATTGAGCCGAAAAAGAGCAACGCACGCGGAGAGATACCGAGCGTAAACTTGCAGGCGTGCAATGTGACGCGGCTGATTCAGCCGTATTTGGAAGCGGAGGGCGGGGGGATAGGCGCGCAGGTGAAAATATCGGTGGTCAACAGCGGTTATAAGGTTGAGGACTACGCGGAATTGACTGAGACATTCGAGATCATCGAGACCCAGGCGAATTGGGATTGGGTTAGCTTTACGTTGGGCGCTCCGAATCCTTTGAGGCAGAGGTTTCCGAAGTACAGGTATTACGCGGGTGCGTGCCGGTGGCGGTTTCGCAATAGTGACGATGATGTGACGGTTGAGTGCGGATACACGCCGAAAGATATTGAGGGGATTACTCTGCCGTCCGGTTCTGAGGTGTCGATTGAGATTACCTCGCACGGCTTCTCGACCGGCGACGTGGTGTATTTCCTGAGCGTCGGGGGCACTACAGAGCTTAACGCAAACAGCTACACGATCACAAAGACGGATGCTGATAATTTCACGCTTGACGGGACGGACGGCGACGATTTCACGGCTTATACGTCGGGCGGGACGTGCGGGTATTACGAATGTCCGAGAACGCTTGCGGGGTGTGCAGCGAGGGGCAATCTTGCGAGATACGGCGGCTTCTACGGGATGGCTGCCGGGGGGGTGAGAATTGTTTGACGATATGATCGGAAAAGAGTGGCAACGCGGTGCTTGCGGGCCGGACAAATACGATTGCTACGGTCTTTGCATGGCGGTATGCCGGAGAGCGGGAATCGAGTTGCCGTTTCACGCTGCGATAGAAAATGTGGCGGAGAGGGCGGCGGCTATAACGTTAGGGGTCGGCGATTACTGCAAGGAAATCGACAGGCCGAAGCCCTATTGTCTCGTGGTGCTGAGAATCAAGGGGTATGCGTCACATGTCGGCGTTGTGCTCGACGATTGCAAGCGGTTTATACACGTTATGAGAAAAAGGCGCGTGTGTGTCGAGTGTCTGAATAGCAAGACGTGGGAAAATAAGGTGGTCGGGTATTATGAGTATATTGGACGATAACAGGGCGAGTGACGCGACCGCCATAAGGCAGACGAGGCGGCTGCTGAGAAAATTTGCCAAAGAGCTTATTTCCGTCAAAGGGCACTTGCAGACGGCACGCGAGCAGTTGCAGACGGCACGTGATGAAATTATCAGTTTGAAGGCGAGAGTGAAAGCGTTGGAAGATGCCAGCTAAGAAAATCGACAACCTGTTGGACTTGAAAAAGGGTGAAGTGCCCGTATGGTTCGCTACGGGCGAGAGCTTGAAAGAGATACGCGACCATGCGTACCCGGAGGACGTGGCGGTTGTTGTGACGATGAACGGGACAGAAGTGCCGGAGTGTGAACTAGATCTAGTTCAGCCGGGGCACGGCGACCATGTTACTATGGTTCCGAAATTGGAGGATGGAGACGATGATAAGGGTATTATCGGGGCGATTGCGTTTATCGCGTTGGCGGTGGCTGCTCCTGCGATTGCGGGAGGGGCTTTGGGGGGCATAGGGTTTGCG